>Ga0233433_10000173_pt1 | contig 73372 bp, 70 predicted proteins | sample SI_122_August201_5_FD_179868 | JGI IMG/M metagenome (GOLD analysis project Ga0233433, IMG submission 179868) | Seawater microbial communities from Saanich Inlet, British Columbia, Canada - SI_122_August2016_100_MG | ecosystem: Environmental > Aquatic > Marine > Inlet | place: Canada: British...
AGAATATGGCCAGAACTTTTTTGAACACCAGACAAAACACGGCTCACTCTAGACCCAGAAGTCATTAAAGTGACCGATGCAATTTCAGTACAGGTATCTATCGCAAGTAAATTCATCAAAATATTTTTTTATAGTTTTCATGCATCATCAAAATCATCTTAACGCGCCCATCAAGTCTATCAGGATAGTTTATAGGATTATAGTAAGAAGGCCCTTTAAGTAAGGCAACAAGTATTGCCATTTGCTCTAGACTCAAATCAATAATATCTTTGTTAAAGTAATAATAGCTTCCACTGGGAAAGCCATGGTAGGCCATATCTCCTTTTTGGGCTAAATATACCGTATTCATATACCTCTCAAGAATAAATTCTTTATCGTAAGACAGCTCTAGAAGTATTGACATCAATGCCTCTTCAGATTTTCTGGAAAAGGTTTTCTCCCTTGAAAGAAGTGTATTTTTAATTAACTGCTGGGTAATTGTGCTCGCACCCCTGAGCGCTTTACCCTCAAATAAATATCCATAGACAACCCTTATAATCTCTTTAAAGTCAACACCGTGATGATAGAAATAGGATTGGTCTTCTACAAGAAGAAGCATATTGATAAGCTCTCGAGGGTAATCATTAAAAGAATAGTTGATCTGGGTGACATTTTTTGAGACCTTTATCTCAGCTGAAAATTGAGACTTTACTTTATTATTTAGATAGAACAAATAAGCTGTAAAGATAAATATAACTATTAAACATATTCTCTTTATCCAGAATTTATTCATTAATTGCATTTTTTATCTCTTTGATAGTTTGAGTATCAGTAGTTTTGACATTTTGACTAAAAATAGAGCAAGATGAATGAAGCCAGCCAAAATCACAAACAGTTAGAATTGCCTTTATATTTTGAGAATTTATGCCGGACCCCGGCATGATTTCAATTCTCCCAGATGCTTTTTTATGCATCGCTTTTAAAACTTCTAAGCCTTCAATAGCAGTCTGAGAGCCACCAGAAGACAAAATCGTATCAAAACCAAGATTAATTGCAACCTCAACTGCTTCGATAGTATTTGGAATAGTGTCTACGGCACGATGTAAAGTCTTTTTAAAGCCATGACTATGACTAATTAATTCTTTTAAAAATACCTCATCAAGCTCACCATTCGGCAGTGTAGCTCCAAAAACTATCCCATCTAATTTATAAGAGCGAGCTTTATCAATATCGTCTAACATTTGATTCAGATCCTCATCTGAGTATACGAAATTGCCTTTTTTGGGACGGATCATCACTCTAGCAGGAATATTAATTTTTGAAGCATACTTCATCAATTCATCAGATGGTGTCAACCCACCATACTTTAATGAGCTACAAAGCTCAATTCGATCTGCATTTCCATTAACACAGGCCTCTAGACCAGAGATGCTATCGATACAGACTTCTAGTTTGGATGTCATAAATCAAAGTTTATATTAATGTTAATCAAAATACGATAAGAAGAGCAAATAATTGATAAGTATAGAATAACTAGTATAAAATACCCACTTCCTTGCTTGACCAGCACATGTTGGCAAGCTTTTTTAATCCATAAGGAGATGTAAATGAGACATTATGAAATAACTCTCATTGTTCACCCTGATCAAAGTTCTCAGGTTACAACAATGATTGAAAAGTACAAAGAGCTAATCACCTCGGGTAAAGGTATTGTTCACAGAAATGAGGACTGGGGTCGTAAGCACCTAGCCTATCCAATCAACAAAATTTATAAAGCGCATTACTTAATGATGAATGTTGAGTGTGATAAAGATACACTTGATAAATTAAACTATAACTTTCGCTTCAACGATGCCATCCTAAGGAACCTAATCATTTCCAAGTCTGAGGCTGTCACTGAACCATCAATTATGGTTGCAGAAGCTGATAAAGATAAAGTTAAAGATCAAGGCAAGGATAAAGCCAAAGATCAAAACTCAGATAAGAAATAGGAGATTGTAATGGCAAAAAAACAAGTTACTAAAAGACGTAAATTTCAAATTCCTATAAACCGTTTTTGTCGTTTTACAAAAGCTGGTTTCAAAGAGATTGACTACAAGGATGTCGAAATACTACTTAAGAATATTGATGATAGTGGAAAAATTACGCCATCAAGAATAACTGGCACTTCAGCAAAGTTTCAAAGACAATTGACGACTGCGATTAAAAGAGCTAGATTCTTAGCGCTAATCCCTTACACCGATAAACATAAAAAATAGGAGACCTTATGCAAGTAATTTTATTAGAAAAAAATGAAAAACTAGGTAACCTTGGAGACATAGCAAACGTCAAGTCAGGGTATGCTCGCAACTACTTAATACCTCAAGGAAAAGCTAAGCCTGCCAACAAGGCTAACATGGCTGTTTTTGAAACAATCCGTGCAGAACTTGAAGCAAAAGAAGTTGCTGCATTATCAGATGCTGAGGCAAAAGAATTGGCAATGAAAGATGTTGTTTGTACAATATCTGCTAATGCCGGAGAAGAAGGTAAACTCTATGGCTCTGTCAGTACTACGGAAATTGCTGCCAATCTTCTTGAGCAAGGTTTCGAAGTTGAAAAACGTGATATTAATATGCCAGAAGCAATCAGAAATACAGGTGAATATGAAGTGACAGTTTCTCTTTACGCTGAAGTTGTTGTACCAGTACAAATTATTGTTATTGCTGCGACTGAAACAGAATAAGTTAATCCAATTCACTTATGTGAGTTAAAATAAAAAGCCCTCTTTGAGGGCTTTTTATTTTTCTAAAATGTGACAATGGATATTGATAACCCTAAAATACCGCCTAACTCAGTAGACTCCGAACAGTCTGTTCTTGGCGGGCTACTTCTGCACAATGAATCCTGGGATAGCGTCGTTAACATTCTTAGCTCTGACGACTTCTATCAAACCTCACATCGCATCATCTATGATGCAATAGTCACGCTTCTAGAACACGACAAGCCAGCTGATATACTAACAGTCAAAGAACAAGTCATTAAATCTCACGACGAGGATTCGATAGGAGGTTTTACCTACTTAGCTCAAATAGCTGAAAACACTCCTAGTGTGTCAAATATTGAGGCTTATGCGAAACATGTTCGTGAACTCTCAATCTTCAGACAGCTCATAAAAATTGGCAAGGAAATGGCTGATAATGCCTTTAGTCCAAAAAACATTGAAGTTAATGACCTTCTTGATTTATCTGAGAGAAAAATCTTTGAAATAGCGGAGCAAGTCAGTCGTAACAAACAAGAGATTACCAATGTAAAAGATATCATCAAAGATGTTGTCAATCGTGTCCATGAAATGCAGGAGTTAAAAGGCTACAAGGGAGCTGAAACTGGCTTTTCTGAATTCGACAAGTTAACTTCAGGCCTCCAGAATGGAGACCTTATTATTATTGCTGGAAGGCCTAGTATGGGTAAAACTGCTCTCTCAATGAATATTGTTGAGCACGTTGCCATTCACAATTCTACGCCCGTAGCAGTATTCAGTTTAGAGATGCCAACCGAGCAATTGGTCATTCGAATGATTTCTTCCTTTGGAAGAATTGACTCTAGTAAGTTGAGAGATGGCGACATGTCTGAGATTGATTGGAACAGTTTTAATCATGCAGTCAGGGCCTTTGAAGAAAATACAATTCTAATCGATGAAACGCCTTCAATAACCCCTACTGAAATCAGGGCAAAATGCAGAAGACTTAAAAGAAGATACCCAGACCTAGGCCTCATCATGGTGGATTATTTACAACTCATGACAGTGCACGGCAAGTCAGAGAATCGTGTTCAGGAAATTTCAGAAATTTCTCGATCTTTAAAGGCGCTTGCAAAAGAAATTAATGTTCCAGTCATTGCTCTATCCCAGCTAAATCGAGGTGTTGAATCTCGAACTAAAACTGGCAAAGGCAGAATTCCTCAGATGGCCGATCTTAGAGAGTCTGGATCCATTGAGCAGGATGCCGACATTATTGGGTTTATCTATAGAGATGAGGTTTATCATGATGATGCGTATACCAATCCTGAGGAGATTGGAAAGGCAGACCTAAGAATTGCTAAACATAGAAATGGAGCCACGGGCAACATTAAGCTTGCCTTTGTAGGTCAATACTCCAGATTTGAAGATTTAGCTTTTGAAGATCGATTCCAAGGCGTCAATGATGAACAAATGGATGCCTCATACATCAACAACATGACTAATTTTGACCAGGGTGATTTTTAGAGTTTCATAAAATACGAGAATTTCAAACAGATTTAGTATGAACCTTGTTAGTCAATAATCTAAGTGTTAATTTAATGATGAATGATCAGATCCAAACCAAACGCATTTATAATCAACAGAGAGTAACTTACTCGAATTTATATGAGATTTTTGAACTAAACTTTAAAAAAATTTCAAGACTTGTACCATTTCTCCCATCAATCAAAGAGGATTTTGTTGGAATTAAGAGACCATCAAATGACCTCCACCTTATCTGTCATGAAAAGTCTCCATATACTGGGACATATACACTAACTCATCAAAATATATCCTCAGAAATAGTTATCAATCGTCCCGATATTCAATTCAAAATTTATTTTGATGCAAAGCTATTAGAGGTTACCTCAATATGCAACGAAACAAGAATCAATTCCAATCACCCTTTAATCAATGATTGTAGTGACTTATCCTTCCAACTAGAGCTTAACATCTTCATGTTAAGATGGCTTGATTATTGTTTGGATAGGTACAATGGAGCAGAATGGGTAACAAGAAAATAACTTCTGAAAACACAAAACTGGTAATTGCTATATCCTCAAGAGCACTATTCAACCTTGATCATTCTCATAAGATATTTAAAGAAAAGGGAATCGATGCCTATGCCAAACATCAACAACAAAATGAGCATGTTGTTTTAGAGCCAGGAGTAGGCTTTACACTTGTTAAAAAATTATTAAAACTTAACAGTAAAAAAACGCCAATTGATGTCATTCTGCTATCCAGAAATAGTGCTGACACTGGTCTTAGAATATTTAACTCAATTGAGCATTATGATCTTAATATTTCAAGGGCTGCGTTTACTCGTGGGGAGAGCACTCACCCCTTTGTAGGAGCTTTTGAAGCTGATTTATTTTTATCAAGTAACTACAACGATGTACAGAAAGCACTCCAATCAGGTTACGCTGCAGCCTCTATCGTAGAATCAAAATCTAATAATAGTCACCCTTCTCAATTAAGGATCGCTTTTGATGGGGATGCTGTCATATTTTCTGATGAAGCTGAAAGAATATTTCAAGAGAAAGGGCTAGAGGCTTTTCATGAAAATGAAATTCTATCTGAAAAAATTGAGTTAAAAGCAGGCCCATTCAAATCATTTTTAGTTTCTCTGCAAAAAATTCAATCAACATTTCCAGAAGAGAATAATCCAATTAGAACGGCTTTGGTTACCGCAAGATCGGCTCCATCGCATAGAAGAGTTATTCATACTATGCGGGAGTGGGGCATTAGGATTGACGAGTCATTCTTTTTAGGTGGCCTTGAAAAAGGAGTCTTTCTAAAACAATTTGCAGCAGACATATTTTTTGATGATCAGCAACAACATTGTGAATCTGCATCTCAATATGTCCCTACAGGGCACGTACCGAGCGGAATAAAAAATAGCTAAGGTTTGTAGAACTTAATTATTGCAAGGACTCAAAGTTAGATTTAATTGGTAAAATACTTTTAATTACATTTTTAAGATAATAAATGTCAAAAAAAATTCAAGCTATTCGTGGAATGAATGATCTTCTTCCTGCAGATTCAAATATCTGGAGTTTTTTAGATAGCACTATCAGCAATCTTCTTATCTCTTATGGCTATAAATATTGCCGAACTCCAAACGTTGAGAGTACAGAAACTTTTTCAAGAGCCATTGGCGAGGTAACTGATATTGTTGAAAAAGAAATGTACACGTGGAAGGATAATAATGGTGACTCACTTACCCTAAGACCTGAAGGGACAGCAGGTGTTGTAAGAATGATGATTGAGCATAATTTACCAAGAGAGGGAATTCAAAAAGTTTATTATAATGGCCCTATGTTTAGGCATGAGCGACCTCAAAAGGGAAGATACCGTCAATTTCACCAGGTTGGTGCTGAAGTTTTTGGGGCTTCTGATGCGAAAATTGATGCTGAGTTAATCTCAATTACTCACTCTCTATGGAAAAAATTAGGCATTGATGCTGTACTGGAAATCAACTCTCTAGGCTCTGCGAAAAGTCGCGCCACTTATAGAGAAACATTGACGGAATACTTTAATGATAACAAAGATCAACTAGATGAGGACAGTCTCAGGCGCTTAACAACAAACCCACTGAGAATTTTAGATAGCAAAAACAAGGACCTAGAAAGTTTAATTTCTAGTGCTCCAAAAATGATTGATCATCTTGATGATGACTCAAATCATCACTTTAATGCTTTAAAGAAATACTTAGAGAGCCTTAATATTTTATACAAGGTCAACCCAAAACTCGTTAGAGGGCTTGACTACTATAACCAAACTGTTTTCGAATGGATTTCAAATGACCTAGGCTCTCAAGGAACAATTTGTGGTGGTGGAAGATATGATGGACTCGTAGAAAAAATGGGTGGCAATCCTACCCCTGCAATTGGATTTGCTATGGGTTTGGAGCGAATAGCTCTTCTCATTGAAGACAAGTCTGATCAATTAATTAGCAAGAGGCCTCATTTGTATTTTGCGTCAATCGGAAACAGCGCCCGCATTGAATCTATGATTCTTTCAAAGAAAATTCTTGAAACTTTCCCCAACATAACGATTACTAATGATTTGGGCATTGGCAACCTAAAAAGCCAAATGAAAAAAGCAAATAAATCTGAAGCTGACTTCGCCATGATTCTTGGAGAAGAAGAATTATTAGAGGGCCTTATTAGTATAAAGCCCTTAAAAGGCCAAGGAGTTCAGCAATCAATTAAACTTGAGGGTATCATTCACCATCTTCAGGAGATATTATGAAAAACTTTATAGAAATTAGCGACTCAGAAGAAGAGCAGGTCGACAAGATTAAAAAATGGTGGGATGCCAATGGCAAACAAATCATTGCGGGTGCAGTTCTAGGTCTTGCAGGTATCTTTGGCTGGAATTCATATGTTGATTATCAAGATAGTCAGGCTTTAAATGCCAGAACGCTATACTTGAGCTATGCTTCAGACTCAGCCAATGTTGGCGCTTACGACAAACTGATTAAAGACCACCCTTCTAGCACTTATGCAGACCAGGGCACCCTATTGATGGCTAAGTATTTGTTTGATGCTGAAAATTACTCTCTAGCGCTAGATGCCATTAAGCCTTTAACGACAAGAGAAAATTCTGTTATTGCTTCGACAGCAATTTTACGAACAGCCTCGCTTTACTTGGAACTTGGACAGCATGAAAAAGCTCTATCCGTTCTCAATATAGAGAATGTAGAGGGTTTTTCAGGATTATTTTACAATCTTGCTGGAGATGTGTATCTAGATCTAGGAAACATAGAAGAAGCCAAAAATAATTATGCACTAGCGATTGAAAATATAACTGAAAACTCAAGCCTTACTCAATTAATTCAGATCAAGCTGGACGATCTGAGTTAACAACACTTCTGGTTACTTATTGTGAGCTATCCTATCATTTCTCTGGTTGGCAGGCCTAATGTTGGCAAGTCGACACTATTTAATCGTCTAAGTAATTCTAGGCAAGCCCTCGTCTCAGATTTTGAAGGACTAACTAGAGACCGTCAATATGCAAACATCGAGCTAGAGAATGGAATTTATTGTTCTATTGTCGATACTGGCGGCCTAACTAATGAGAATTCAATCATAGATACGGGCATTCATAGTCAAGTAATAAATGCGCTAAACGAGTCCGATGTCATATACTTTATTGTTAGTAATAAAGATGGGGTCACTTCCTTAGATTTAGATATTTCAGCTCAACTAAGAAAGCTAAAGAAAAACATTGTCTTAGTTTGCAACAAAGCTGAAGGTTTAAATAAAACCGCAGCATCAGAATTTTATGAGCTTGGATTAGGTGACCCCACACTTATTTCAGCAGAACATAACCAAGGCATTCCTGGCCTAATAGAAAAAACAATCCCACTCCTACCTGAAGCTGTTAAGGTGGAAAAACCTGAACTAGACGGAATTGCAGTTGCTGTTCTGGGCAGACCTAATGTTGGAAAATCAACTCTAATAAATAGAATTTTAGGAGAAGAAAGAGTCATGGCAGTTGACCTGCCTGGAACCACCCGAGATTCAATATTTATACCTTTTGAGCGGGAGGGGCAGCAGTACACACTAATTGATACAGCTGGTATAAGACGCAAAAGAAGTGTTAGTGAAAAAGTTGAAATTTTTAGTATTATAAAAGCCAAAGATGCTATAAATGAATCGCATGTCGTTATTTTAGTATTGGATGCCCACGAAGGAGTCACAGAGCAAGATGCAACACTCTTAGGGTTAATTGCCGACAAAGGAAGAGCTTTACTAATAGTAATCAACAAATGGGATGGCTTAGATGATTATCAAAAAAGTGAAGTCAAAAGAAAGCTTGATATAAAACTATCTTTTGTAAATTACGCCACAGTTCATTTCATTTCTGCACTCCATGGATCAGGCGTTGGTAAATTATTCTCACCTATTAAAAAATCCTATGAGAACGCAGGTGGCAGATTTCCAACCTCACTTCTAAATCGAATATTAGAACAGGCAAACAACACACACCGACCTCCTCCAGTCGCTGGAAAAAGAATGAGGCTAAAATTTGTGAATCAATCTGACATTTTTCCGCCCACTTTGATCTTCCATGGTAACCACGTTCAAAACGTCCCAAATAGTTATGAACGCTTTTTAAAGAATTTTTTTATTACAGCACTTAAATTAACCAATACCCCTATTAAAATTCAATATAAAAGCGGTGATAACCCATTTAAAGATAAAAAAAATATTCTATCTGCACGCCAAATTCAAAAGAAGAAACGACTGATGAAGTTTGTCAAAAAGAAATAAAATCTCAATTCTAAATTAAAATTAAATCTTTAAAACCTTTGTGCTGAAAACTCATTAATTGGAATGGGTGGTTTTTTTCCTGAGATTATTGACTCTACAATTTCTGCAGTAACTGGAGCCAATGTAAGACCTATATGGCCGTGACCAAAAGCATAAATAATATCATTACCTTTTCTAGAGGCTGAAATGACAGGTTTACTATCTGGGATTGATGGCCTAAACCCCAGCCATGACCTACTTGATTTTCCTAAACCTGGAAAATAATTTAATGCACCCTTCTCAAGATGACTAATTCTATGCTTAGAAATCTGAGGACTCAATCCGCCAAGTTCTACAGTGCCAACAACCCTTAATCTTCCTGACATTGGAGACATATAAAAACCGCCATCAGCAGAACAGCATGGTCTACATAGGAGTGGTTCCTTCATATCATATTCAACATGGTATCCCCTCTCAACATCTAAAGGTATGTTATCACCAGCTTGTTTTGCAAACTTCTTAGAAAAAGCACCTGCGGATATAACCAAATGTTTTGATAATATTTTAGATTTATCATCTAAAGTTATTTTGACACCATTATTCGATCTTTCTATATTCTGAGCAGTCTGCCTAATAACTTGACATCCTTTTTCAATACAAGCATCTAACAATAGTTTCATCATTTTTCCAGGATCGTTCATATAAGCACAATCTGGAAAATAGGACGCACCACCCTCAGTTAAATTTATATTAGGCTCCAACTTGTTAAGCTCTGAAGGATTCAACATTTGTGCATTCAAACCTAAAGTTTTTCTATAATTAATATCTTTTAAACCAGCATCATAGATTGATTTTGATTTATATATATAAATACTTCCATTAGTATTTAGAAGTGAACTGCCATTTATTTGACTTGCTAGCTCTTCCCAGCGAAGCCTTGAGTTGACTAATATTTTAGCAATCGATTGAGCATTTTTTGCAGCCTGTTTTGGCATCGATTGATACAAGAATTTTATTAGCCAGGGAGCGAGAGAGAGAAATTCAGAGCGTTTAATTGCTATAGGACTATTTTTATTAAATAAAAGAGAAGGTAATCTTTTTAGCACGTCTGGTGAGCCAATCGGAAGTACTGCATATTCTGCAATAGTGCCTGCATTTCCATATGAAGTTCCAGATCCTGGTTTTTCGGGATCGATAAGAACAACTTCTCTTCCTGAGTTAAGCATCCTTAGAGCAACAGAAAGTCCTATAACACCACCACCTAAAACAACAATATCAGTTTTTTCCATCTAAAAAAAATCCCAATATTAAATAAAAGACCTAAAAATTTAGGAAAGTATTAAATTATGCGCTTCCTTTGCTGCATTAATAAAGCTTTCAAAGAGTGGATGACCATCTCTTGGCGTTGAGGTAAATTCAGGATGAAACTGGCAGGCAACAAACCAAGGGTGGTCAGTAATTTCTACCATTTCAACAAGTGATCCATCATTTGACCTTCCTGATACAGTCAGTCCAGCCGCTTCAATTTGTGAGATTAACTTATTGTTCACCTCATATCTGTGACGATGCCTCTCGGTAACTTTTTGAGAGCCATAAATCTTTTGAGAATAACTCCCTTGAACAAGTGTGCACTCTTGTCCTCCAAGTCTCATAGTGCCGCCCAAATCTGAATCGGTATTTCTCTTCTGAGTATCGCCATTTTCATCCTGCCACTCGGTGATAAGCCCGATAACTGGATAAGCCGTATTTTCATCAAACTCAGTACTATTTGCTCCTTTCATATCGGCCTTATGACGGGCATACTCAATGACAGCAACTTGGAGACCTAAACAAATTCCTAAAAATGGAATATTGTTCTCTCGCGCAAATTGAACAGCCTTAATCTTACCCTCTATTCCTCTTATACCAAAACCACCCGGCACTAAGACTGCGCTCATTTTACTCAAGCTTTCAGCACCGTTTTTTTCAACCTCCTCAGAGTCAAAATAATGGATATTCACTTTAGTTTGGGTATGAACTCCAGCATGGATGAGTGCTTCAGAAAGAGATTTATAAGATTCGGTTAAATCCATATATTTGCCTACCATTGCAATGTCAACGCTATGATTTGGCCTTTCCAACTTCGAAACAACATTTTTCCATTCTGACAAATCTGCTTTTGCACATTTAAGGCCTAATTTTGAAACAACGACTTCATCTAAACCTTGGTTATGAAGGTCTTCAGGAACCTTATAAATAGTATCTTTGTCTAGCGAAACAAATACTGAATCTTCAGCAACATTTGTAAATAAGGCAATTTTTTTTCGATCTGAGTCTTCTAGTTGATGTTCTGATCGACAGATGAGAATATCTGGCTGAATTCCTATTCCTCTGAGCTCCTTAACTGAGTGTTGAGTAGGTTTTGTTTTTAGCTCTCCAGCAACCTTGATGTAAGGAAGGAGTGTTAAATGAATGAAAATAGCATTTTCACGCCCCAACTCGAGGCTCATCTGTCTTATAGCTTCCATGAATGGTAAAGACTCTATGTCGCCAGCAGTACCTCCAATTTCAACTAGGGCAATATCAGCTTCTTCAGCCCCTTCTTTCATTAATTTTTTTATCTCATCTGTAATGTGAGGAATAATTTGAACAGTCGCGCCCAAATAGTCCCCTTTTCTTTCTCTTTCAATGACATTTTCATAAACTCTGCCAGCAGTAAAGTTATTCTTTTTGCCTAGCTTAGTTCGAACAAATCTCTCATAGTGTCCTAGGTCTAAATCAGTTTCAGCTCCGTCATTAGTAACAAAAACCTCGCCATGCTGAAATGGACTCATCGTTCCAGGGTCGACATTGATGTAAGGATCTAACTTGAGAAGAGTAACATTCAGGCCACGAGTTTCAAGGATTGATGCTAACGAAGCGGAGGCTATTCCTTTACCTAAAGAGGAAACAACACCACCAGTTATAAAGATGTATTTTGTCATGTAAAACTAACAAAGTTTGAAATAGTTATGATACACAAATTTGTGTAGAATATGGGCACATCCAAACAAACAAATGAAGATGGGTTATAGACAATTCGTAAAGAGGCTTTTTCCGTACCTCAAAAACCATTTAGGAAAATTAGCTTTCACTTCAATAATGATGGTTTTTGCGACTTTGTTGGAGACAGCCATACCTGAAATTACAGGTCAAATAGTTGACACATTATTTTCTAGTAATCGTTCTAGTAATGCAGCATTTTCTTACTCTGTTATCTTATTTTCAGTTATTGCATTAAGTTCATTATTTGCATTAATCTCTATCAGTGCTAGCTCTTGGATCTCTAATAAAGTAATTATGGATTTAAGGGTCAATATGTTTACCAAATTACTTAGACTTCCAAAATCTTACTTTGATAAGAATACTACGGGAGAAACACTATCAAAACTTACTTTTGATGTTGAACAAATCTCCGCTGCAGCATCTACTATTTGGCTTGAATTTATTAAATCTTCCTTCACAGTAATAATTCTGACGGGCTACTTATTTTATAAAAGCTTTCTATTAAGCCTTAGTCTTTTAGTTCTTCTCCCACTGGTATATTTGGCCGTAAAATTTTCTACTTCCAGAATTAGAAAAGGTTCTGCTAGAGTTCAAGAATCAATGGGCAAAATGACCCATCTATTGGACGAAAATATCTCGGGTAATGATTTGATTAAAATATATCAAGCTCAAAATAGTGAAAGTAATAAATTTTTTAACATTATTAACACGATTCGCCAGCAAAGATTTAAAGTTGATATGGCAGGTGGGCTTAACACTTCCATTGTTAATGTTCTTATAGGCTTGTCTTTAGCATGCGTTGTTTATTTCTCATCGACTTTTTTGACAATGAGTGCAGGAGATTTTTTAGCCTACTTTACGGCAATGGGCATGCTAGTAAAACCAGCAAAAACACTGATTAATATTAACAAACCTCTTCAGCAGGCTATAGTAGCTGGAAAAAGCGTATTTAGACTGATTGATGAAGACCCTGAAAGCAATCAGAATACAAAGTCAATTGATTCAATTTCTGGTGATATATGTTTTAATAATGTTAGTTTTTCTTATGACAATATAAAGTCTTCATTAAATAATATTAATTTAACGATAAAAAAAGGAGAAACCATTGCTTTGGTAGGCTCTACTGGCAGTGGAAAAACTACAATTGTCAATCTATTAACGCGCTTTTACAATCCAACAAGTGGAAACATTTTAATCAATGATGAAGATATTATTTCTTTTGAACTAAAGTCCTACAGATCTAATTTCTCATATGTAGATCAGAATGTCCGCCTATTCAATGACACGATTAGTGGCAACATTGCATTTGGACAAAAAGAGACAATGCCAATGGACTTAATTATTGATGCCGCAAAAGTTTCTAATGCGATAGAGTTTATTGAAAAACTAGATAACAAGTTTGACTCTAATATCGGCGAGGATGGTGTAACTCTATCAGGCGGCCAACGTCAAAGACTTTCAATAGCAAGAGCTATTGCAAAAGATAGCCCAATATTAATTCTTGATGAGGCAACTTCTGCACTTGACTCTGCCACAGAAAAACTGGTTCAGTCAGCTATCGATAAAATGCAAAAAGATAGAACTACAATTATTATTGCTCACCGATTAAGTACAATTCAAAATGCTGATCGCATTATTGTTTTAAAAGATGGAGAAATCATTGAACAAGGAACTCATTCAGAGCTAATTAAAGCCTCAGGTGAGTATTCAAAATTAATTCAACAACAAACTTAAAAAAAATTAAAAACTATTTTGCTTTCATTCTCTCAAGTGCTTTAGATGAATCAAGAACACTTCTTACTTTCTCAGAGGCTGAAAGCAAAGATTTTTCTCTTCCCAAATGCCAAAGAATCAAACTTGCTGAGTAAACCAGGCCATCATAAAACATCCCTTTATCTCCCGATAAGGCCTCTAATCCAAGATTAGAAACATATTTCGCCAAAGAACTTTTTTGAACACTACCCTCAAGTTTTTTTGGGACACCTATAGCTCTTAGTTCTTGCATAACTCCAATTTTCTTAGGGTCTATATCAACTCTATCCTTTTCAGCTCCTTCATAATAAGAGTACATCAGTCCTTTTTGCCTAAGTGACGGCACAATACCGCCTTCTACGCCTCTAATTAAGAGACTACTTGAAAATCCAGAGCGCTGAGCAAGTGAAGCATAAATTGGGGGATAAGGTTTGTGAACATAGCCTAACACTGCATGAGTATTCACACCTCTTATCGGTCCAATCAAAGACTCAACTGTATTTAAAACAGTTCTCTTTATAATTTTATTTCTCAGTGGCACAAGAGAATGAAGTACATTGCAATATTGACTTTGATCAACATAAGACCAACCAATTGATTCATCCTCAACCCTCCTTTTGGCACTACCAGTACTTAAGTTAACATCGAAGTCTAAGGCTTGATAAATTTGTCGATGTGTTAGACCAAACTTTGGTGAAACTGAATTTAAACCGTGAATAACAGTCGGAATTCCTAGCTCAGCGAGAAGTGGTGGCAAAAAAGAAGAAATTGGTATAGATCGGTTATAGCCACTATAAGGATCACCAAGATCAACTAGGCTCTCAACCGATGACTGCTCCTGATTCGTTAAGCCAATTAAAGCCATTAAAATACCTATATTTTCATCCATTGTCTCGCGCTTCATTCTCATCGCTATTAAAAATATTGCACTTTGAACTTCGTCAATCTCATTATTTAAGATTGCCTCCATTGCCTGCTTTGACTCCTCCAAGCTAATACTTTTACTTAGCTCTGGGCCTGTAGCGATTCTTTGAATAATTGAATGCATTAACTCTTTAGAGTTCATTTATTTCTCTCATTTGAACAAAAACAAGTTCGTCTTTAACTTTAATTGGATAGCGCACCAAAGATGGAATGTCTTCCTCTGAGCAGTTACCAGAGTTCAAGTTAAACTCATAACCATGAAGTGCACACCTAACGTTGCCGTCCTTTATGCATCCAAGGCTAAGATTGAATTCTTCATGGGGACAACGATTATCAAAGCAATAGAATTGACTATCTAAATTGGTTACAACTAGACTTACACCTTCAATTGAAATTTCCTTCATTAAACCTGGAGGTGGCGGAGATTCAAGGGTATTAAACCACATTAAGCGACAAATCTAGAAGAGCGTCCAGATTCTATTACTATCAAGTTGTTCTCTGCATTGAGAGAGCTGGGATTTATATGTATTTGACTTATTCTCAACTTTCTTTGCAATAGAGATCAGCCAATCTTTATTTTCATAACTTTTCTTGTTGTATCCACCATGGCCTTCGTGGTATGCCAAGTATTGACGATAGGCATCCGTTTTACTAATCTTAGATCTAAGATTAGATTGATTTGCGTACCAACCAACAAAATCTACTGCATCAGAAAAATTATCCCTTTTGGCATCTTTTTTTCCAGTTTTGAGCTGGTACCACTCCCATGTAGCTTTTTTAGCCTGAGTGTATCCATAGGAATCGGTGGGTCTTGAGCCTGGGATAAATCCAAAAATTTTATTACGCGGTGGTTTAGCTTTTGAAGCAAACCGAGACTCTTGATGGATAATTGCCAATTGCAAATGCATTGGCACTTTCCATTTTTCCTCACTTAGTTTGGCAGCACGGTACCAACTAACCTTCTCATCTAAAAGGCTACATACATTTGTGACTTCTCTTGCAGGCGTTGACAAACAACCTGAAATCGTAACCGCAACAAGTAATCCTAATACTAAAAGTTTTTTCATTTATCCAAAAAACACAAAGTAAGCAACAATCAATTGAAAGACCAACAAAACGCCAAACATTGCTTTAATGTCATTATCAGTGAGCGGTGCTGACTCATAAGCCACTTTTTCTAAATTAACATCAACTGCAACCAATCCTTTTTCAGAGTTCTCAACTTTAAATTTAACTCTTGTATCACTTCTTAAACGAGACTTATTAAATACATTTTTTTGGTGAACAAAATACTTCTCACCATCATCACCTGTAATAAATCCATACCCCTTTGTGCCAAATTGGGCGACTATGCCCGTCATTTTTTTTGCCATTACACTCTCACTTTTTGCAGCAAATACACTGCTTTTTCAACAAAATCTACGCCAAGATTTTGAAACATTGGCTCGTTTTCAATATCACTAATACAATATAACTCTCGACAATGAAAAGAACCTTTAAATAATTCATCGACCTCTGATTTGCTTACTGCAAAAGGTGGGTCAGATCTTTGATGCTGTGGATAGTTCAAAGTTAATAGTAACATCCGAACATCTAGAGATATTATATCACTTAAATGTTTCACATATTTTTGTCTTAATTCTTCATCTAGTGCAATTAATGATGCGCGGTCATATACTGCTTTAACTTCCTTTAAATGAATACATTTCAAATCAAAATAATCACCACAATAAATTCTAATTCCATCGCCCTCATAAAGCTTAAATCCATCCACTTTTGATATGGAAAAAGATAAATTATTTTCTGTGAAAAACTGTTCTGCTGCAATGCTACTTATTTCTACGCCGATCACTTTTATTTTTTTTTCGAGCAGAAAAAACATGTCGTTAGTCTTTCCACAAAGGGGAACAAAAATAGTATCTCCAGAAGATAAATTTAACATCTCAAGATATTTGATAAGCTGCCTGTTGATTTGGTTGGCATGCCAGCCTATTCTATTGTTTTCCCACCTACTGATCCAATCAGTCATGCTTAATCCTTGTTATAATAAAACCAACCTTTGAAACGCTAAAACAAATACATGATTTAAAAATCATTTTAAACCATAATATATTTTTTACTATTTAAATGCAATCTAATATCATTAACATTAAACCATTCAATCTTATTTTCTTTTTATGAATCAAAGTGTTGGTGATTGGTCCAAATACCTTTCTAAGGAAAAAGAAAAAGATTACTTTATCTCACTCTACTCTTTTCTCAACTCTCGTATCAGTAGTGAAATTTATCCACCAAGAGGTCAATGGTTTAAAGCCTTTGAATATTCAAGTTTTAACTCTACAAAAGTTATTATTCTTGGTCAAGATCCATATCATGGGGATGGTCAGGCAGAGGGGCTGAGTTTTTCTGTTCCAAAAGGCGTAACTATTCCACCATCACTCAGAAATATTTATAAGGAGCTTGACCAGGATGATGTTGACTTCACTAGACCAGGACATGGCCATCTAATAAATTGGGCAAAACAAGGCGTTTTACTTTTGAACAGCGTTCTAACAGTTGAAAAGAATTCTCCAGCGTCTCATTCAAATCAAGGCTGGGAAGTTTTTACCGATCAAGTTATCCGTCTACTGAATGAAAACAAAAATAATTTAGTATTTTTGCTTTGGGGCGCTTATGCAAACAAAAAATCTGAATTGATAGATACCAAAAAACACTTGATTCTCAGTGCTGCCCACCCATCCCCATTCTCTGCTCATAAAGGTTTCTTTGGTTGCAAACATTTTTCAAAAACTAATATCTTTCTTAAATCAACTAATCAAGAATTGATTGATTGGAGATTGTCTATATGAAATTAATGATTGATGATGCTGTATGGGGTTTTAGTGAAATTTTTTCAGAATTTGGAGAGGTAATAACTCTACCTGGCAGGCAAATTAGTAATGAGAGTCTTCTGGATTGTGATGCATTAATAGTTAGATCTAGAACAAAAGTCGATGAAGGACTCCTTAGGGGTTCAAAAATTAAATTTGTTGGCTCAACAGTAGCCGGTCTTGATCATATTGATCAAATCTACCTTAATGACAATAATATAGCCTTCTCATCTGCTCAAGGATGTAATGCAAATGCTGTTGCAGAATACGTTATCAGTGCAATTTCAAATTTAGCGAATGACTTTGACTTCAAATTATTAGGTAAGACGCTTGGAATCATTGGAGTAGGCAATGTTGGAAAAAGGCTTGACTTTAAAGCGAAGCAGTTAGGAATCAAAACTCTTTTGAATGATCCACCTCGTGAAACTAATGAAGGTAGTGACAATTTTGTTGCCCTTGAAAAAGCGCTTAGTGCTGACATTGTTACATTTCATACCCCCTTAGATTTCACAGGGGCTCACCCTACCCATAATCTTTTAAGCAGTCATAACTTCAATTATATTAATGAGGATGCAGTAGTCGTCAATGCAGCTCGAGGAGGCATCATTAATGAAATGATATGGCAAAGAACTCCAACAAAAGCAAACATAATTGACTGTTGGGAAAATGAACCCAATATTAATTCCAGCCTTCAAAAATCAGCCTACTGGGCTACACCTCATATTGCTGGGCATTCAATTGATGCTAAATTTATGGGCAGCTTTATGATCTATAAAGAGCTTTGCAAATTCTCAAAACAACCTCTTAATAATCAAATAAAGAATCTTATCAATCCTGAATTAAGAGTAATCAAAGATGATAATCTGCATGGCACTCTAAATTCAATTTACTCTTTCAAGGACGATGATAAGGCGATTAAAGATATTTCTAATTTTGAAGATTACAGAAGAAATTATCCTGAGCGTTTTGAATGGAAACACTTTAATACTAACTTTAAATTACCAAAGAGCACCTAATCTTGTTGATTAATTGTCGAGTCGTATTTAGCCAAAGGTACAAAAGAAAACCGCTTAATTTTTAAATTGTCTTTGAATCTCTGATCTAATAAATTGAGTGCAGTATTTAGTGCTTCTATTAAAACATTTGAGGAGCACAGCGGATTATCTTTATGAGTAACAAAAGGAGGCGCTGGAGAAATGATTGAGCGCCCTATAATTTTTAATTGATTAGCTATCTTCGGATTAGCCCTACTCAAATAAAATAAGCTCATTGCATCAACACAAGCAATATCAGTGTCATGATCAATAATATTTTGAATGCTATTTTTATGAGAGCCAGTAATGACTATTTTTTTGTAAAAGTTATTAAAAAATCCAAGCTCTCTTCTGACCTCAATCTCGCGCCGAAATACATTGGCACCACTATGTGAATCATGACTGTTAACTGCCGCAACTAACCCCTTGGTTTCATCAACTGAATTAATCTGACTTGATTGAGAAACCATAAAGTAACTAAAGTAGTTTGGCCCCTTAAGCCCATCAAGATCAAAATGAGGTGTCAAAAGTGGTATTAATTTTTTTTTATAATGACTGACTAATGGCAATCCACAGATATGACTTATTCGAGTTTCGTTTGAGAGAATGTTTTTTTTATCTACGGCATTTAAAAAGTGAACTGGGAGCGCCAGCTCAGGGTTTAATTTTCCAGCTAAAAGAAAAAGCTCTTGCCAAGCTTTTTCAAGCTCGAAATTGACTGAATACATCCCAATTCCTATAAAGTCTCTTTTCATAACCTTATTAAAAAGCAGGATGCTTAGGTTCTGATACTGGCTTAACTAGATACTTTTTAAACCACTTAGAATAACCTTTTTCTAAGAAAAAACCATTGGATTGGTTGTATTTATCAGAATTAGAATTGTATTCTCTTGGAATTTGGTGCCAACTCATATCTGGATTTTTATGGTGAACGAAATGGTAGTTATTATTCAGAAATAAAATTCTCAATGGATAGACAGTCTGCATTATTACTGAGCGATGGTTTGGGTTAGAGTTTGAGCGATGCTCATAAAAACTTCTCAGCATTGTCAAGGAGTGTGCCAAGTATGCACAGACAATGTAAGTAAAAAAATGAATATTAAAAAAGTACCAGATACAATACAAAATAATGACCACAAAGACTTCATGAGAAAAATAAACCAAAAAATTGATTGAAAAGGGCTTTTTAAAACTCATCAAAAACTCTTTTTTAAGTGCAAAGAAATACCATAGGGGGCCTAATGTTAACCGCCCTAACAAAGTCATATTAAATGCTGCAAATTTTTGACGATAGCTGCTTAAGGAATGCCAATCATCCTTACTAATAAAATAACTTTCTGGGTCAATATTTGGGATTGTTAAATTAATATCCTCGTGATGCTTGAGATGAGAGCTTTTGTATATAAAATAAGGTGACCACAGGGCTATTGATGGATACGCCAATAAATCATTAAAGCCTTGATGACCGGTTGGGTGACCATGAAGTATTTCATGCTGGACAGACCCATGGAACGTTAAGATAATAACTAGAAATAGATGGGCAAAGGGGATAATATAAAAATTACTCAATATTATCCACCAAAAAAAATAAACCAAAAAGATGGCAATCCATGTGGGTAATTCATTGGGAAAGTTTGTTTTAATATACTTCATTAAACCAAGGAGTCCATATACTTTGCCAACATCGATAAGGATGAGATAACTATTAGTACTCTAATCACTTTAGGATTAGCCTTCAGTAAGTAGTGGGTTCCCAAAAATGATCCAATCAATTGACCCGCCATCATAATCAGCCCTACAATAAAGGCGATGTGCCCAAATATAAAAAAAACTATAAAACCTGCAATATTAGATGCAAAATTAAGTGGCTTTGCCAATATTGTAGCTTGGATAATTTCAAGTTTTTTTAGCATCACTCCTGTCATAACAAAAAAAGAGCCGGCTCCTGGACCAAACATCCCATCATAAAAACCTACGCCCGGGACAGCATACGATTCAAATCTCTTATCAGAGTTGGAGCTTAGACTAATTGGTTTAGGTTTTGGAGAAACAATAAAGTAAATTGCAATAACAACAAGAACAATTGGGATTACAAATGAAAGTACCTCTGTATCAATAAACTGAACAATAATGCCACCTATTACTGAGCCGATGAAAGATGCAAGCATTAAATTTTTAACTGTTTGCCAATCTAACATATTTTTTCGAAACAGTAAAAAAGTTGCAATACCAGTTCCCATACTACCTTGAAACTTATTCGTCCCAAGAACATAGATTGGTGGAATACCACTTAAAAGAAGCGCTGGAACAGCGAGCAATCCACCACCACCCACAAGTGTATCAAGAAAACCTGCAACAACCCCAACAAAAAATAAAAACGTTAGAATTTCAATTGAAAAGTTAGCAATATCCATAAAGATTATCTACTTACAAGAGTTGGAAACCAATCCTCTCTGAGGCGCTCCCCATTTTTTTGATTAATGCCTGGAAAACTTGGTGAAGTTCTCCCTGGTCTTTGCTTATAAACTGCATCATCACCCAACAATCTAAAAGATAAAGTTCTGCTGATTGTATTGGCGATATTTGCATTTGCAGCATGAATTGTTTTGAAATTAAAAGCTACAACATCACCTGGCTCTGTTTTCCATTCCTTCGTTGTAAATTCCTTAATATCGGGTAGATCCATAAAAGCCTCACTGTCCTCATAGAAACTCTCATTACTAGCCCAGCTTGTCGGACGTATCTCTTTATTTAGCTGATGACTACCCGCTAATAATTTCAAAGAAACACTCTTTTCTCTAGATTCTAATGGAAGCCAAAAACTAACAGTTTGTTCACCTGAAACGCAGTAATAAGGCATATCTTGATGCCATGGTGTTGGCACCCCAGAGTTTGTCTCTTTATAAAAAAAATGGTCATGAAAAAACTGTGCTAATTTAGACTTCATCAAGCTTGAAGCAAGTAAAGCTAGAGAGGAATTATATATAAAATCTGAATACTCAGGAATGTCCCTCCAATTACAAAAATCTTCTAGAAATTGTCCTTTATATTTTTCTTGATGGTGAATCAATGCCCTTACACTAGGGTTTTTAATATGTCTCTCTGCACCTTTGACAAGAGTATCAATCCACTCACTGAAAACACCCCTAAGAATAACAACTCCATCCTCATTAAAGCTTTGAATATCTGATTGATCAATTAACATTTTCATAATGCTTAAGTTCTTAGTTTTCTTCAACACGCGTTAAGTTTGAATTAATTTATGATTATCCCTAAAGTCTAAATCTGAGAGGATATATTTATATCTATAGTCTTTTTATAACCAAGTTCAAACAACTGTATTATTAACATAATTTTTTTCTTGGCTGCCAATGAAACTTCTTCGAGAAACATTTACTGTTAAAAAAATACCTAAGACTTCCTGGAGTTCAAAGGATTCATATAGCTTAATGCCAAAACCAATTACCTTTATTCTTTTAGTCTTTGGTTTATTTTTATTTGGATTAGGTGAAAGCCTTTTAATTACGAGTGGTGCTGGAGTAGGTCCCTATACAGTTTTAGCCCAAGGAATATCAAACCTCACTGATTGGTCGTTAGGTTTTTCTACCTTTGTTATTAGTATATTTGTCTTACTATTTTGGATACCTCTAAAACAAAAACCCGGGATAGGGACAATATTAAATGCATTTATTATTGCACTGACCATTGAATTTTCTGTTTTTTACCTGCCCTATCCTCAAACATACCTATTACAGGTATTACAAGTTGTAATAGGTGTCTTGATCATTGGCCTAGGTAGCGGGTTTTATTTAATCTGTAACTTGGGAGCCGGGCCGAGAGATGGCTTAATGATTGGACTTCAAAAAGTAACCAATATGCGAATATACTCAATTCGAACAACAATTGAGATCAGTGTAGTTGTTATAGGGTCCATTTGCCTTCTAAACAACATTGATAAACTTCTAGGAGAGGTTGTTGGCCTTGGAACTATAATATTTGCGTTAGGAATTGGACCATCTGTTGCATTGGGCATATCTCTTGTTGGCAGGCTATCAAAACAAACTTAGTATCTAAGTTACATAATTTCTTTTTTTAAATCTATCTGAATTCCATTCCCTAGATTCCATAATATTTTTCAAACACATTATTGCCTCCCAAATATCTTCAAACCTCATATATAGAGGCGAAATACCAAATCTTAATATATTGGGTTCGCGATAATCACCAATAACGCCATGTGATATTAAGGCCTGCATAATTGGGTATGCATTATCATGCTTGAAAGATATCTGACTACCCCTCAGATCTGCATTTTTTGGTGATAAAAGCTCAAAACCAAACTCAGTACATTCTTGTTGTATCAAAGTAATAAACGTTTCAGATAATTGAATACTTTTTTCTCGAACTTGGTCCATCGATATTCCATCAAAAACATCGAGGCCACTCTCTACTGCCTTATAGGAAAGAATTGATGGAGTTCCACATATATATTTATTGATATTATTTGCTGGAAAGTATTTTCTATCAAATGCAAACGGATCGCTATGCCCAAGCCAACCTGACAATGGTTGAGATACTTTTTCAATTAAATCACTATTAACATACAAAAAACCTGGTGCTCCTGGACCACCATTTAGATGTTTATAGGTGCAGCCAACTGCAAAATCTACACCAATATTATGTAAATCCATTGGAATCACGCCAACGCTATGGCTTAAATCCCAAACAACTAGCGCTCCTTTTTTGTGGGCATAATTAGTAATTGTTTTCATGTCACTAATTCGTCCTGTTTTATAGTTGATGTGCGAAAGCATTACAACTGCTACAGATGAGTCAATATATTTTTCAATATCTATGTCATCATCCTCAATTAATAAACACTCATACTGATTATTTGACATTGCATTTACTCCCTCAAGAATGTAGAGGTCAGATGGAAAATTTGTTGACTCACTTATAATTTTTTTTCTTTTGTCATTCAGTCTTAATGCAGAAGTTAATACTTTAAATAAATTTACTGAAGTGCTATCAACAACAATAACTTCGCCAGATTTAGCGCCAAGAAGTGGGGCAATTTTATCGCCCAATGTTTGAGGTAAATTAATCCAATCGGCTTTATTCCAACTATTGATTAAATCTCTCCCCCATTCGTCATTAATAGTTATATTAAGATTCTCGATGGTTTTAGTTGGCACTGGGCCTAATGAGTTTCCATCAAAATATATTGTGTTTTTTGGAAGATAGAACTCTTCTCTATATCTAGAGAGAGGGTCTTGATTATCCAGACTCTTTAAATCTTCAAGTTTAAGTTTTTTCATATGGACTTAATTGATTAAATTCACTATAAAATTATAATCCATTTAAAAAAAATCAATAATCATTAAATTGCATATAAAAGCTATAAAATTAAGCCATGGATAAAATTATTGTTCAATCTGATGATTTTGATTTAACAACAGAGGTTGCGCTTGCTAAAGCAGGTAACTCTTCTATTGGTGCAATTGTAAGCTTCGTTGGAACTGTCAGAGACCTTCAATCGAAGAACCTTAATACAATGACCCTAGAGCACTATCCAGGGATGACCGAAAAATCACTTACATTAATTGCTGACAAAGCAAGAGAAAAATGGGAGCTTGAATCTATAACGATTATTCATCGAATTGGCACACTTAACCTGAATGATCAGATTGTTCTTGTGATAACTATGAGTCAGAATCGTCAAGAGGCCTTTGATTCATGTAATTTCATTATGGACTTCCTAAAAACTGACGCCCCTTTTTGGAAAAAAGAATCAACAGCTAATAACGAGGAGTGGGTTGAGGGGAGAGTAAAAGATGAAAAACAAAAAAACCGCTGGAAGTCCTAAAAATCTAAGTCTTCTGGTTTATTAAGATTAGTTAAAACTGCTAAACGATCTGAAACATCAACCCTTTCTAATTTCTGCTGGCGATACCACAGAGCCATCTTTCGGCCTCCTTCATCAAGAAAATGCTCTAGACTTGAACTAAGATTTGACTTCATCATAGCAAATGTTGCGTGCATTATTGAACCATCATGCGCCACACAAATATCGGCATCTTTTTGTCCCATTTTATTAATTAAATCATCAATCAGCTCTGCATCAACTAACGGACTATCACATGGAAGTACTAAAAGATAGTCAGTTGAACAAACCTTCAACGCCTTTGAAATGCCCGCTAAAGGGCCTTGAAATCCTTCAAGATCATCAGCTATTACCTCACCATACAATGAGTATTCATCAAAACTTCTATTTGCACTCACAAAAATACGCCCTACTTTAGGGTTAACTACACTGACCACATGAGCTATCAGCGGCAAACCTTTAAACTCGATTAAACCCTTATCTTTTCCATGCATACGAAGCCCTTTGCCGCCTGCCAAAATAACTGCTGAAATTTCATTTTGAAAATTTTTTTTCACTTATTTACTGTTTTTTTTCAAGTTATTTGTAATTTGGAAAATTGTTTGCAATTGTATAATACACCAATAAAAAAAATAACGCTGGAACGAAATGAATAATAAGATGGTTCAATCAAGTTCTGTAATGTTTAATGATTCTCTTATGAGTACGGATGATGCTTTAACATTACTTTTTGATTCAGCAATAGTATCAACTCAAACTGAAATCTCTTCTTTAGATAGCTCTATTGGCAGAATACTTGCCCAAGATATTTGTTCAAATATCAATGTGCCTGGATTCGACAATAGCTCCATGGATGGCTATACAATTGCACTAGATGAAAATAACACATCCATGACAAATCAAAGTTTTGATGTTGTAGATAGAATTACTGCCGGCTCCACAGGAAATGAACTTAAAAGAGGCAATGCAGCAAGAATTTTTACTGGTGCACCAATTCCACCAGGAGCGAACACAGTTGTGATGCAAGAAGAATGTCAAGCTTCTGACGATGGCTCTCAAATAACAATAAAACGAGCTATCAACCTGAAAGAAAACATCCGACCGACTGGTAATGATATTTTAAAAAATGATGTTATTCTTAGTGCCGGAAAAAAGATTGAGCCTCAAGACATTGCTCTAGCTGCATCTGTTGGAATAGCAGAACTAGAGGTCTTTAAAAAACTTAAGGCTGGTGTTTTCTTTACCGGAGATGAATTAGTGGAACCTGGAAAGCCTCTAACTCCTGGGAAAATATACAACTCTAACCGCTACGCACTTGTAGCACTCTTAAATAAAGCAGGCTGTGACGTGATTAATCTTGGCAATATCAAAGATAATTTAGATTCAACTTGTAATGCTCTTGAGAGACTTTCAAGTGAGTGTGATTTAATTATTACTAGTGGCGGGGTATCGGTTGGTGAAGAAGACCATGTCAAACCTGCGGTAGAAAAGCTAGGAAAGTTATCCTTATGGCGCATTAAAATGAAGCCCGGAAAACCACTTGCCTATGGTCAAGTGAGAAATATTCCTTTTATAGGTCTTCCAGGAAATCCAGTATCTAGCTTCGTTACATACTGTATTTTTGCACTACCATTTATTAAAAAAATGCAAGGAAACAGTAACTTCAAAACTGAGACAATAAAAGTTAAAGCAAATTTTGATTGTAAACGTGCAAAACCAAGACGCGAATTTGCTCGGGTTCGAATTGACTATTCTTCAGAAATTCCATTAGCAAACTTATATCCAAAACAAGGCTCTGATGTTATGAGTTCAATTGTATGGGCCGATGGATTTATTGAGATTCCAGAAAATACTACTTTTGAAAATGGTACCATTCTTAATTATTATCCATTGACTGAATTAACGTAATGAGTAAACTGACACACATCAATTCAAATGGTGAAGCACAAATGGTTGATGTTTCTGAAAAAAATGTTACCGCACGCGAGGCACGCGCAGGTGCCAAAATTTTTATGCAGTCCAAAACATTAGACTTAATTCTATCTGGATCGCACAGTAAAGGAGATGTTTTAGCTGTTGCCAGAATTGCAGGCATTCAGGCTGCAAAAAAATGCTCAGAACTGATACCCCTTTGTCACCCTCTAATGATCTCTAAAGTGAGCCTTGAACTTGAACCAAATAGCGAAAAAAATTGCATTGAAATCATTGCAACGGTCAAACTCAATGGCAAGACTGGGGTTGAAATGGAAGCTTTAACTGCTGCGAGTGTTGCTGCTTTGACAATCTATGATATGTGTAAAGCGGTAGATCGATTTATGAGTATTGACAATGTTCAACTAATTGAAAAAAAAGGTGGCAAATCGGGTCACTGGGTTTTAGAATCATGAATCAAATAATCGACCCATTTAACAGAAAAATTACCTACTTGAGAGTATCTGTTACTGATCATTGTAATTATCGTTGTCATTACTGCAGAGACGAAGATCATCAGACACACACTAAAAAATCTCAAGTACTTAGTTTCGAAGAGATAGCAAAAATTGTTCGCTTGTTTGCTGAATTAGGGGTAACCAAAGTTAGACTGACTGGTGGAGAGCCACTTCTTCGAAAAGACATTCTTGATTTAACTAAGATGCTGGGAGAAATACCTGGCCTCAATGACATTCCGTTATCAACTAATGCTCACCTCTTGCCTGGATTGGCATCAAAACTTAAAAATAATGGCATCAATAGGGCTAATATTTCAATTGACTCTCTTGATCCAGTTCGATTTAAAGAGATTACAAGAGATGGTGATTTAGACAGAGTAATCAAAGGTATAGACGCTGCAATTTCTGTTGGTATTAAACCAATAAAGTTAAACATGGTTGTGATGAAGGGTATCAATGATGATGAAATTGAATTAATGACTGAATTTGCAATTAATCGAGGATTAGATCTAAGATTTATTGAAACAATGCCTATTGGACTTGCCGGTATAGAGGCTGTGGACAGACATTACAGCGAAAGAGATATACTTTCCAGAATGAGGGCTAGTTATGGTGATAAATTATTACCTATCCAGTCAAAACAAACTGATGGCCCTGCAAAAGCATTTAAGATTCAGGGAACAGAGACCAGTATTGGAACTATTTCAGCAGTTTCTAATAATTTTTGTAGTAGCTGTAACCGTGTTAGATTAACTGCTCAAGGGGAGTTGATTTTATGCCTTGGTCAAAAGGACTCGGTCTCTTTAAGAGATGCACTAAGATCTGGAATGAGTGACTCAAAAATGAAACAGTTAATTCTTGATGCGATCACCAAAAAACCTGAAAAACATTTTTTTGATTCTGTAATTGATAATATTAGTAGTCGACAAATGGTGGAGATGGGTGGATGAAGATTCTTTACTTTGCCTCTCTTAAAGAAAATTTAAAAACATCTGAAGATGATATTCGTTTTGACACTCCAGTAACAATCCTATCAATTAAAAAAGAATTAATAGATAGGTATGGAGATCAACATTTCCCTAAAAATATTTTATGTGCAGTGAATCATGAAATGGCTTCTGAAAACACTCTTGTTAAAGAGGAAGATGAAGTGGCTTTCTTTCCACCTGTTACTGGAGGATAAATAAAATAAGTATGCCTACACCAAAAATAAAAATTGGTTTTCTAACGATTTCAGATAGAGCTGCTAGAGGGATTTATGAGGACATTAGTGGCCCTGCAATGCAAGAATGGATTTCAAAAGCAGTTCAAAGCCCTTATGAAATTGTATCTAGAGTAATTGAAGATGAACAGCCTCAGATTGAAGGAACACTTATTGAAATGAGTGACGAACTAGGTTGCAATTTAATTCTAACTACTGGAGGTACAGGTCCAACAATGAGGGATGTTACTCCAGAGGCTACAGAGGCAGTATGTGAGAGAATTTTTGATGGTTTTGCAGAACAGATGAGAATAGTATCACTTCGAACAGTTCCTACAGCAATTCTTTCGAGGCAGATAGCGGGTACCCGCGGTAATAGCTTAATCATTAACCTTCCAGGGAAACCTGTAGCCATTGCAGTGTGCCTTGGAGCAATTTTTCTTGCAGTGCCAAAATGCTTAGAATTACTTGATGACTCAATTATTACAATCGATAAGTCTTTTGTTTCTCAAGTATTTGAGTAATTTAGGCTTAAATTATGTCTAATCAAAGAGACTCATCTCTAGACCTGATGCGAGGCATAGCAATCATTATGATGATTGCATTCCACTTTATTTATGATCTCAATACCTTTGGTTTCACAGAAGTGCCCTTATTCACTCATTGGATAGGAATAGTTTGGCGCTGCTTAATTGTTTTTCTTTTTTTGAGTGCTGTTGGGATAAGTTTAGTCTATGCTCATAGTAATGGCATTCAATACAAAAAATTTATTAGACGCCTCCTATACCTCGGTGTAGCAGCCCTGTTAGTCTCATTAGGGACCTACATAATGTTTCCTGATGGATGGGTTTATTTTGGTATTCTTCACTTGATTTGGGTTTCATCTTTATTCGCTTTAGCGTTCATAGACCGTCCTAAAACTTCTCTTGTAATTGCTTTAATAATTCTTATAGGATTCATCTTTGATCAACCCAATTTAGGAATTATCTCAAATATTTTTGAGTCGTATTTGCCAATTGGAAGTGTCGATTATTACCCTCTATTCCCATGGCTAGCCTTTGTTTTTATCGGAATTTATCTTGGCCATCATCCTTATTATCAGAAAGTATTTACTTTTCATTCAAGCTGGCTTGAAGTGATGGGTAAACACGCATTAATCATCTACCTAACACACCAAATAGTTTTATTTGGATTGGTTGGTTTGGTCTACTACTTGTTAAATTAATAAACTTCTTTTTCATCAACAGTGAACTGATTTTGAGTTCCTAATTTTTCAATTCCAAGAGTCATTGTTTGTCCAGAGCGTAAGAAAATCGGATTTGGCTTGTGGCCCATACCAACCCCCGAAGGTGTACCAGTAGAAATAATGTCTCCAGGATGAAGAGTGAAAAATTGACTCAAATAATGAATAAGATAGGCAACACCAAAAATCATTGTACGAGTATTACCGTTCTGATATCGCTTTCCATCAACTTCCAGCCAAATATCCAAATTTTGAGGGTCTCCAACTTCATCAGTAGTGACAAGCCAAGGCCCAATAGGGCCGAAAGTATCACAACTCTTACCCATTATCCATTGCCCAGATCTTTCAAGCTGAAATTCACGCTCAGTAAGGTCATTTATAACGCAGTATCCTGCAACATGATCCAGTGCTGATTTTTCATCCACATACTTAGCAGTTTTTCCAACAACCACACCAAGCTCAACCTCCCAGTCTGCTTTTGATGAATTTTTTGGAATAATTACATTATCATTTGGGCCGCTAATTGCACTAGTAACTTTAGAAAAAATTACTGGTTCTGAAGGAACATCCATCCCTGCTTCTTTGGCATGATCTGAGTAATTCAAACCAATACAAATGAAATTACCAACCTGGCCTACACAAGGACCGAGTCGTTGTTGCTCATTAATTTCAGGCAGTGAAGAATGATCAATGTTATTTAATCGTTCAAGATTTTCAGGAAGAAGCGTTTCTCCTGAAATATCATTAATGAGGCCAGAAAGGTCTCGAAGAATGCCATTTTCATCTAGCAATCCAGGTTTTTCCTGTCCAGGTAAACCATATCTTAGTAATTTCATTTTTCTCCTTTAATTAGAAATATTTAATTTTATGTATTATGCAACTATCCTTTCAATTACTCAATTGAGCTAAAACGAAAAACATTAATTGCAATATAATCGTTGTAGGCAGTACCAGACTGAAGCCAATTTTTTGCTTTGAATGCTGATATTTTTGGATTGAGTTTTTCATCAAGTTGAAGGTATAGCCCATATTTAAAAATATAATCTTCAGCGCTCAAGACTTTTAAGTCGCCGTTGGAAGCAATTAAACTTTTTTCTGGCATCTGATCGGGTTGAGAAGTAAATGCAGCTTCTCCATGCTCATGCATTAAACTCAAAAATTTCTTTTCAAAGTATTCCTTACTGATAGGACTATGCTTATAGTAGTTTGACAGTAAATCTTCTGAATCACTTAATAAATATTTTCGTAAATCCCCAACTGAAGAAAACTTCTCATCTTCAATCCAAAAAATAACAAATGCGCCATTTGAATTTCCAAGGCCAAGAGATTGATCTTTATCCATCGAAAGAGCTGAGCCATTAAGAATTGAATCTAAAAAATGTTCGTCTAATTTTTCGATTTGTTCTTTGAAGTCAGTAAGATTCATAATTTATATTTATTAACGTGATTGGAAAAGCAGGGACTTAATAGTTTGATAGTTTGAAGCTATATTTCGTAAGGACTCTTCACCTTCATCATCACTAATGACCCCTTGTTCAATTTCTTTAACTTTCTTTCCATACATACGCTTTAGTGTATTGGTTGTAGCAAGTATTTCATATACAGTTGGAGAATTTTTATCTTTCCAATCTTCTGGAAGAAGATAAGGATATTTTGGATCAAAATCAATTAATTTTTCATCTTTAAAAAACATTACTTGGTTAAAGAAATAAATAATTGAGGTAATCTTTCGGGCAATTTTTGCAGGTTATCAATCACCATGAAGCGATTTTTTCCAAAGATTCTTGAAACGTACTCATCAGCGTAAGGGTCAAGGCTTATACAAAATGTAACAATTCCATTCCCTCTCAGCTCTTCTACTGCTTTTTTTGCATCTAAACGTAAATGTTGCGGATCATCCACATCAATATCTGCGGGCTCACCATCTGTTAGAACTAATAAAATTTTCTTTCGTGAAGATTGGGTCAATAAATCAATTCCAGCATGACGTATTGCTGTTCCCATTCGCGTTGATAATCCACCTTTTATTCCTGCGAGCCTTCCTTTAACCTCATCATTAAAACTATAATGAAATGGCTTAAAGCGATAGTACTGAACATCGTGTCTTGAGTCTGAGGCAAAACCACAAATGGTTAAATTATCTCCAATCTTATCAATCGCCCATGAAAGGAGTGAGGTTGCCTCTCTCATTAATTCTAGAATAGTTTTGTCACTCCCAACTACCATATCGTTTGTTGATTCAGATAAATCCATAAGAAGGTTTACTGAAACATCTCTAATATGCTGAACTTTTTTAACATATATCCTGTCTGAGGGTGTATTTCCAGACCTGATATCAGATAGTGCAGTTACGCATGAATCGATATCCAGGTCACTACCCTCTTGCTGTTTCTTCAACTTTACAAGTCCCTGTGGCTGCATTTGATCAATTGCATTTTTAAGTTGATTCGCAATTGGCTTATGTTTTTTTAAAATCTGATTAATTAACCCCAAGTCCCCTTTTCGCAATCTTCGCTCATATAAGGTTGCCCAGTTCGGACGATATAATTGCAATTGATAATCCCATTCATTGTAATGAAAAGGCTCACTTACTGGCTCCTTACCTTCTATTTCATTGATACTAACACCATCTAATTCATCTGGAAAATACTCAGCTTCTAGAGTCCAAATTTCTTGCGCATCATCGCCAGCAGTTTCAACATCTAGCTCGTTATACATCTCCATAATATTCGCTTTTCGACGAACCTGTCTTTGACTGGCAGGGACATAGTCATTTCCCTCAGACACCCAGTCTAACTCTTCATATTCCCAAATATAACGATTGTCATCTCTGTATTGAATAGGCGCGGCAACTAGTGCTGATGCACTAATTTTTACATCTGTTTCTGACTTAATGAGTTCATAGTAATTCATTCCTAATTCATAACTCATCTCAGATTGGTCTGAAGAAGCATCCATTTTTTGCTTAAATATTTTCAAGAATTTTGAATTAAATTTTTGCTTGGCCCTGTAATTTGAATCTAGAGCAGAACGTGAAAAGTCAACAAGATCAGTAATAAATGGATTAAGACCCTTAAGATCACTATCTTCTGGATGCAAAGCAATCCAAAGTTTCTTCATTCCTGGAAATTTTTTTATTGTGTTGAGCTCCACCCTTAAATCTTCAATTAGCGATATGCAAGCAACCTGAAGAGGATTCAATGCGTCTCCCTTGAAAGATGATGTTGTTTCCATTATATGAGCTGCAGCATGAGCACAGACTGCTCTGTAACAGTCGATACCTGGGATGATTTTTCCTGAGGAGTGTTTTAGATCATCATAAGCATCTGGAATGTGCATCACGCCATATTCAATATAAGGCTTGAGACCCCTCTTAGTTTCATAATCACCAGAAGTTGGCCTTAGAAAGAAGTCGCGGTTATAAAATGCTCTAAGATAAAACTGTAACTTTCGTTGATTATCAATAAACAGTGTGCCGCGTCTCTCTTGCTCCAGAATCTGTAAAGATTCTGCGCTACTTAATTCAAAATAGGCGATCTGTGCTTTAAAGTCACGATTAAAGGTTTCAGCACCATAAAGTACCCATCGTCTCAAACCTCCCAGTGTGAGCTTACTAGTCAAAAGATCAATATTATTTAGCATTGGTCTCATTCCTCTCGGGGCAAGAGCAATCATTCTCTCTAATAGCCTAAGATAGCCTTTCATTAAATCAAAATCACTCATTCGTCTAGCTACATTAGGAAGGCTTGAAATCATGAGAACTATTACTGCTGCAGATGTTTGGGAAGACAACTTCATTATCGAAAAGATAATTTCACCAATTATAGATTCGCCTACTTCTCTTACAACCATAGGAGTCTCCTCTAAAAAAGAGATAACCATGTCTTCACCTTTTCCCATTGCATGAAGAGCCCCGGCACCATCTAAATAAACCTTGAGACCATTGGGCGTCATTACCTTTGAGGCCTCTAAAAAACTTCCATTTAGAGCATCATGGAGAACATCAGAAGGGTTTCTAAATTTATCCTCGAAATCTGATAGTTGGACGGCACTCATCGTGATTATTAATCAAAAAAAGTATCTATTGCAGCATTTAGAGTATCAACAATATCTAAGTCATCAGTAATTGGATTAACCATAGCAATTTTGCAAGCAGACTTTTCACTTACTTTATCAGCAATAAGTTGTCCAGCATAAACGCATAATCTGGTTGATATACCTTCATCAAGGCCATGACCAACAAGATTTCTAGCTCTTTGTGCAATTTGAACCAACTTAAGCGCTATTTCCTCACTTACGCCAGACTCTTTCGCAATAATATGCGCCTCAGTTTTTTCATCTGGATATTGAAAATTAAAGCCACAAAATCTTTGTTTAGTTGACTGCTTAAGGTCTTTCATTAGATTTTGATAACCAGGGTTGTAGGAAATAACCAACTGGAAATCAGGATGTGCGTCAATTAGTTCTCCCTTCTTATCAAGCGGCAGTGTTCGGCGATAATCGGTTAATGGGTGAATAACAACTGTTGTATCTTGCCTCGCTTCTACCACCTCATCCAAATAACAAATACCACCATATCGGGCTGCCATTGCCAAAGGGCCATCTTGCCATATCGTACCCTCTTTATCTAATAAAAAACGGCCAACTAGATCACTTGCAGACATATCCTCATTGCAAGCAACTGTGATTAATGGCTTATCCAATTTATAGGCCATGTATTCAACAAATCTAGATTTACCACAGCCAGTGGGTCCTTTTAACATTACTGGCATACGATTTGTATAAGCAGCAGTGTACATTTCAATTTCATCATCCTGTGGCTGATAAAAAGGTTCTTTAGTTATTTTGTATTGATCTAATTCATTCATTTTTTAGTCCTTTTGAAAAAAAACCCCTGCACTTAGACAGGGGTTTATCCAATCAAGCTAACTTAATTTTACTTGATTATTTAAAACCTTTGCCTCTGTAAATAACCATTGATGCCCCTTGAGACTGCGCATAGTTATCATAACCAATTAAGCGAACATGATTCTCTGGATTGGCATCGTGACAGGCTTTACACTCTGCAAGAATGGTATCAACATCAGTCTCTCCAAATAAAGGAAGTTTCCACATATACCAGTAGTTTCCCATTGCATTTTCTACTTCTGTATGCTCTACTCCAGGATTATAACCTTGATCAACAATGTATTGAACTTGCTCACGAATTTGCTTGTCAGTCATTGCTGGTAAGTACGAAAATGTCTCAAATTTTCTACTCGCATTATCACTTAAACGTGAAGGATAGTCTTGAACTTTACTCATAATAGTTTCCTTATATATATTTTGTATTTAAAAGAGATAGATTACTTATGCTGAATGTCTAGCTTATCAACAGTATCAAACTCAAATTTAATTTCTTTCCATGTTTCCATTGCAACCTTGAGTTCAGGCGAATGTTTGGCCGCATTTGTAAGAATATCTTTAGACTCCTTCTCTAACTCTCTTCCAGCGTTTCGAGCCTCAACACATGCCTCAACAGCAACACGGTTTGCAGCAGCACCAGCTGCATTTCCCCATGGATGTCCTAGTGTTCCACCACCAAACTGAAGAACTGAATCATCGCCAAAGATATTTACAAGTGCTGGCATGTGCCATACATGTATACCACCAGATGCAACTGGCAACATTCCTGGCATTGAACCAAAATCTTGATCAAAGAAAATACCTCTAGAGCGATCCTCTTTAATGAAGCTATCACGCATACAATCAATCCAGCCTAGAGTTGATTCGCGATCGCCTTCAAGTTTTCCTACTACAGTTCCAGAATGCATATGATCACCACCAGAAAGACGTAAACACTTAGCTAACACTCTAAAATGGATACCATGATTAGGGTTTCTGTCTACAACTGCATGCATTGCTCTATGAATATGAAGCAATAAGCCATTATCTCTACACCAGTTAGCAAGTCCAGTATTTGCAGTAAATCCAGCTGTAAAGAAATCATGCATAATAATTGGAGTACCAAGCTCTTTTGCGTACTCTGCACGCTTATACATTTCTTCAGGAGTTGGAGCCGTTACATTTAAATAGTGGCCTTTACGCTCACCAGTTTCTTTTTCCGCCCTTTCAATTGCGTCCTGAACAAAACCAAAACGATCTCTCCAGCGCATAAAAGGTTGTGAATTAACATTTTCGTCATCTTTTGTAAAGTCTAGACCGCCACGCAAACCTTCATAGCAAGCACGGCCATAATTTTTAGCTGACAAGCCCAACTTAGGTTTAATAGTACAACCTAGCATTGGCCTTCCATATTTATTCATTTTATCTCTTTCAACTTGTATACCGTTTGGCGGCCCTCCACAAGTCATAACGTATGCTATAGGAAAGCGAATGTCTTCAAGTCTAAGTGCTCTTAAAGCCTTAAAGCCAAATACATTTCCAACTAAAGAGGTTAATACATTTACAATTGACCCCTCTTCAAATAAATCTATTGGGTAAGCAATGAAGGCATAGATTGCATCATCAGACCCTGGAACGTCCTCAATTCTATAGGCACGACCTTTATAGTGATCAAGATCCGTTAACAAATCTGTCCAAACCGTTGTCCAAGTTCCCGTTGAGGACTCAGCTGCAACAGCTGCAGCAACCTCTTCTCTTGGAACACCTGGTTGCGGCGTGATTTTAAAACATGCAAGAATATCAGTATCTTTCGGCTCATATTCTGGCATCCAATAAGTATCGCGATATTCTTTTACACCTGCGTCATAACCTTTCTTCGCCATAGTCTAACTCCTTTAGTGGGTATTTATAAAAATGATTTCATTATAGAAGCTACTTTAAATAATGTAAAATAATATTTATTTATATAATCATAAGTTTTTATTATGATAAATTACACTTTAAAACAGCTCTATAGCTTCGAAGCTGTTATTAGACTGGGAGGCTTTACAAGTGCCAGCAAAGAACTTCACATCACTCAGCCTGCTGTCTATATGCAAGTGCAACAACTCCAGGAAAATATTGGTGTTAAATTATTTGATATTAATGGAAAAAAAATTAGTCCAACATTCATTGGGGGGAAAATTTATGAAAATGCCATAAAAACCATAAACACACTTGAGAGCTCAAAACTTGAAATTGATGAAATTATGAATCCAAATTCTGGGCATCTTCAAATAGCAGTTGCAACAACTGCAAATTCATTTATTAGCTCCTTGCTTGCAAAGTTTAAAAAAGAGTTTCCTAGAATGACTTTTTATATCGATGTTACTAACAGGCATGATCTACTTGATAACCTTAAGAACAACAAGGCAGACCTTGTAATCATGGGAGAGCCTCCAAAAAATATTCCATTAATTTCTCAGGCTTTCATGAAAAATCCATTAATTGCAATTGCGCATCCTGAAAATGAGCTTCTTAAAAAAGAAAAGGTCACAATTAAAGATCTAAAAAAAGAAACCTTACTTACTAGAGAAGTTGGCTCTGGTACCCGCATCACAGTGGAAAGGTTTACTGGATTGAATTTTAATTCAGATATTCAAATCAACTCAAATGAAGCCATTGTAGAGGCTGTTCAAGCTGGCCTTGGGATTGGTTTCGTTTCGATGCATTCAGTCAATCTTCAACTCAAAAATAAAATCATTAAACAGCTTGATGTAGAACCCTTCCCTATCGTTAGGCAATGGCATATTGTTCATCATGCTGAAGCTGGGCTATCACCAATTGCAAGGAGATTTAAGCAGTTCGTTATTAATAACACTAGAGTTAAGAAATATTTATAAAAACCTAACTGCGGTATTCCGCATTAATCTTTACATAGTCATATGAAAGGTCAGTTGTCCAAACACTCTCAGTAGTCTTTGCATTACCTAAGTCAATTCTAATAATAATTTCTGATTTTTGCATCTCCATACTGCCAGCTGCTTCTGTGTAGGAACTGCTGACCTCTCCAGAAGAAATGATTTGTAAATCATTTAAGAATATATCAATATTATTAATACTCATCCCATCAACCTTTGATCGTCCTACTGCAGCTAAAATTCGACCCCAATTTGCATCACTGGCAAACAATGCTGTCTTGACTAGCGGGGAGTGAGCTACCGTATAAGCTACCTCTAAACACTCTTTATTAGAATCCAATCCACCTACTCTTATTTCTACAAACTTAGTTGCGCCCTCTCCATCCTTAACGATCATTTGCGCTAATGCTTTTGTTAACTCATTAAGTGCTAGTTGAAATTCATTTTTACAATCTTTGAGCTTAACCTTAGATTGATTAGTAGCGCTCAAAGTGCAAGCATCATTTGTGGAAGTATCTCCATCTACCGTAATGCGATTAAAAGATTGATTAACTGCAATAGTTAAACAATCTTGAAGTTCATCTGAAGATGCACCAATATCACTCACTATAAAACTAAGCATTGTTGCCATGTCTGGCCTAATCATTCCAGAACCTTTTGCAATCCCAGAAAGAGTGACAATATTCCCGCCAACTCTAAAAGAAGTAGAATATGACTTTTCAACTAGGTCAGTAGTTAAAATCCCTTTTGCAACTTGACTAATGCCATCCTTGGAAAGTGAGCTAACAAGAAGATTTGCATTAGTTTTAAATACCTCTAAAGGCAATAATTCACCAATTACACCTGTTGAGCATGGTAATACCTGTTCAGGCTCAATAAGAAGCTCTTTGGCTATAATTTCACAAGATTCATAAGCGTCCTCTAAACCCTTCTTACCAGTTCCTGCATTGGCATTTCCACTATTAATTAATAGTGCTTCTACATGGGAGTTTAAATGATTTTTTGCGACCAAAACTGGAGCTGCACAAAAAATATTTTGCGTAAAAACAGCAACCGTTTTACTTCCCTTTATAAGTGAAATTAAGGAAAGATCTAGAGCGTTATTTTTCTTTATGCCAGAACTAATAGAGGAGCATTTAACGCCCTGCACTTCAAGTAAATTAATACTCATACAAACAATTTTGAAGGGTAAATAATAAAAATATTTTACCTAATTCAACTAACAGCTATTCTTTTTTAAGAATTCAGCTTTAAAGCTTTAATATGATTTACTACAAAGCTGATCAAATAAAAGCATAATAATCACAGAAAATAAAATTACTTTTAATATTTAACTGGAAGTAATTTTTTTATTATGCCAAAACCAATAACCAAACATACAAAAAGTAAATAGATACTGCACAATAAACTGAATCCACTCAGGTTTAGAGTACCATCCAAATAGCACATGAAGTGGAATACCAAAAACGCCATCTTTATGACTAAGAAAAGTATTGGAAAAATTAAATGCCCGTTCAAAAATATAATTATCCGGCGAAATTAAGCTATAACTTTTTAGTGCCGAAAAGCCTTCGTGAATAGAATAACCCAATAAAAATCCAGCTTGCAGAATAAGGTAAGCCAATGTGATTTTAAATAATAGTGATATATTAACTTTGACAAGCGAATAAAAAATAAATATTGATAAGATTAGCGACGTTAGAACCCCCATACCAACAAATTCGTATGGAAATTTCCCAGCAAAGGAAAAAATTGCAATTTCAGTGCCTTCTCGAGCAATAATTATACAAGAGATCCAAAACAAGGCACTTTTTGAGATGCTTTTACTGAGTTCATTTTCTAAAAATTTTGACATGTTGGTCCCATGACGAATCATCCAAACGATAAAGACTGACACAAGTAATAATGCAACTAAACTTGCAGCACTCTCCCAAAGTTTTGTTAAGCTAGAAACGCCTCCAAGATATTCAGCAAATTGACTTAATAATAGACCAAATAAAATAGAGATGATTAATCCAACAACCGCTCCCTGTGCAACTATATTTTTTAAATGCCCTTTGTCTATTTTTGAAATATATTTCAGAGTTATAGTTATCAAAAGAAAAGCCTCTAAGCCTTCTCTGAATCCCATAATAAAACTTGGTAATTGCGTCATTTTCTTGCCCTTAAATAATTTATATAATAAATCACTTTTATTGCATTTTTATCTAAATCATAATACAAATAAGAATGATTCGCATTATTATATAGAATAAAATAATTGTTTGCAATTAAATATATAGAATATTTAAGAGAAAGGAAAATTGCACTAATAAATGAATATTTAATGAATGATTGGAAGCTCCTCAGACGCCCTTATACTCAACCATTCAGGGCCATCTTCGGTAATCACAATATTTTCTTCGTGAACCATTTCTTTTCCAGGAAGGAATGTCAAACCAGGTTCCAAAGTTAAAACAACGCCAGGCTCAAGAGGTGTATTATCATTCGCTGTATTTGAGGGCCACTCTGTTAACTGCATACCCAGGCCATGTCCAAGCCTTCCAACAGTATTTCCAAGAGCGCCGCCCTTTTGCAAAACACTGTTCATCGCATTAAATATATCTGACGTAGTATTTCCAACTTGGGCAGCATTGAAACCAGCTTCAGTCGCCTCATAAGCAACCCTGTAAGCTTTTTTAGCCTCATCTCCTATCGACCCAAAAGCATAATTTCTATCAAAATCACAGAAGTAACTATCGAACACTGAGCCAGTATCAATAATGAACAGATCGCCCTTTTCAATAATCTTATCTGTTGGCCCCATTATGATTGAACCATAGCCCTCTTGTCCTGATCCTGAAACGATATAAGGAGAATCGTCAACACCTAAAGTCAGCAAATGCTGCTTGAAACGTCGACAATTTTCTTGCTCACTCTCACCCGCACGAAGAAAACCTTCCAAGTCAATAAAGCCTTGAGAGGTTATTTGACATATGTGTCTAATCTTAGCAATTTCAGCTTCAGATTTAACAAATCGAACTCTGCGCATGATCTTGTTAGCATCTTTAATCTCAATTCCAGTCAGGTTATTAATAAGGTACTCGTAGTCCTCCAGCGGCATTCTCAAAGTGCTTTCAAGCGTTTTTGGAACTCCTAATGACTTATGATTCACCATCAATAATTTAATAGTTGAAAGCAGTATGCTTATTCCATCATCGTCTGGGTTTGGGGATGTCCAAGTTTGAATATCATCGATCCATGTTCCCCTCATTCCAGACTCCCCAATTGTTGGAATAATCGCTTTAGGTTTGCCTGAACTAGGAATCAACACATACCAGGGCCTAGTTGGACTCTGAAAAAATTGAGATTTGAAGCCTGTGTAATACTCAATATCAACTTGCGTGGTTAATAAAATGGCATCCATTTTTGCTTCAAACATAAGCTTCTGAATACTTTCAAGTCTATTCTCGTATTCACTAATTTCAAAACCTCTTTGTGGGATATTCATTCCGCTTCCTTTTATCAAAGACTATTCAAAACCTGTTCAGATGACCTTCCAACTAATTGCTCATACATTTCTTCATCAGTATCACCCTCAGTTCCAAAAAATAATACTTTTGAATTTTCATTAATCATGAGTTTTGATTTTAAATCGCTATCATTACAAGCTATTAAATATCCAGCCAAGCCTGTTATGGCTGACTCGCCTGCGACTATAGGTGTTTTTCGATTGGCAAGAAGCTGCATTGCTTTTGGAACTGATTCATCAGTGATCGACATGAAGTGAGTGACATGGCTTTCAAGAATTGACCATGCCAAAACTGAAACCTCACCACAAGCTAGGCCTGCCATAATTGTATCTAAATCACCATGAATTGGTGTTGGCTCTCCATTGACAGCACTTTGAAATAAACAGTCTGCATTGACAGGCTCTACCACTACAAATATTGGTGGACAGTCAAGACTCTCTTGTAAAAAAGAGACAACAGCAGATGGAAATCCTCCAACGCCGCCCTGCAAAAAAACATGGGTCGGAGTAACATTCATCTGCTTCATCGCCTCATCTACCATAACGGTGTAACCCTGCATAACATCTTTTGGTATGTCAGTATAACCCTCATAAGATGTATCTGAAACGACGGTATAACCGTTTAATTCAGCAACTTCAGCAGCAATTCTCACAGATTCATCATAGTTTCCATCAATTCTATTGACGAGAGCCCCATACTTTGCAATCGCCTTTTCTCTTCCAGGACTGACATTTTGATGAATATATATCTCGCAGTTACATCCAAATTGTTGAGCCCCCCACGCTACTGACCTGCCATGATTTCCATCGGTCGCACAGCACACGGTAAGTTTTGAGGTGTAGTCTTTATAGGTTCCTAAAATTAAGTCTGATGAATTAGCTTTGATACCCTCATCTTTCAGCTTCTTAATTAAAAGATTCGCGACTGCATATGCGCCGCCGAGCGCTTTAAAACTTTTCAAATTAAAGCGAGTATTTTCATCTTTATAAAAGACCGATGAGACACCTGTTTCTTGAGCTATATCATCAAAGGAGTGAAGAGGTGTTGGCTTATAGTTATCCCAAGATGTAATTTCTTTACTTGCTAGTTCAAATCCCTCTAGACTTAATATATCCTGATATTTATATTCAGAACCCAGTTGAACTTTTGGATTTACAAAATGAGAGAATGATAAAGAAAATTCACTGTAACGATTTGCCATAATTTTTCCTTTTAACTTAATAGGGCAATAAAATACTCTATACCCTAGAAATATTATTTTGTGTTAGTTGTCTCTTTTCAATTGAAATAGAAGCGGCTGCTACCATTATGACTCCCAAACTTTGAATTATACTGATTGTATCAAGGTAAGCAACAAAACCAAAAATTAAAACAAGTAGTGGCTCAGTATATCCAATATTGGCAGTTCTAACGGGTCCATATTTTTTTACGGATATATGATAGAACATCATTCCTATTGCAAAAAAAGTTCCAGAGATTAGAGATAGTACTAATGCTTCTTTTTGAGGCCAGTAAAAACCCGTTTGATTAAAAAATAAAAATAAGAATCCTAGTGCTGGGATCAGCGTTGTATATTTAACTATTTCCCAATTTCCTAGTTGGCTTATTCTGGGAGTAATAATCAAAATTAAAGAATAGGATAAGGCTGAGAGTAATGCCAAAACTATGCCAATAGTCATTGTATAAAAACCTTCTTCACTTTGAGATATCGCAGCAATACCAATTATTGCTATGAAAAACATTAGTATCGTTGTCATATCAAGTGTTCTTCTATTAGTTAATGAAACAATTAAATAGGTTATCAAAGGATAAGTAAACAAAACAACGCTTGCTAAGCCAACTGACATATATTTTACTGCCTCAACATATAACCAAGACTGGATACCAAACAAAAAAGAAAGTACAAGTAGCCAAAGTCCTAATCGCTGATGTGTAATTTTTTTAAATGAAAAGAAACTTTTGGTTACAAATAGAGAAGTAGAGAAAGTTGTTGCAAAACGAATAAACAAAAAAAGAAAAGCGCTCACCTCAAAAGTATATATTAGAGGAATCATGCTGACATTTAGTGCATAAAAAAGTGATGATAAAAGTGCAAATCGAATTACAAACATTTGTTCATTAAACGGCAATAATTATTAAATCTGATTTTATAAGATAAATTTCAAGTAAATTTAGTTCATTTCACTTCAAATTAAAGTTTTTTTTTCCACTTTTTAAGCACTTTAGGATATCATTGCCGCTTCATTTTATTTAAAGGAGAAAAAATGAATTTTGATCAAAACTTAATAGCGCCTGCGCTTGGTGTTTTAGGCTTGTTTATCGTAGTAATTATCTACCAATGGATAACTAAACAAGACGGTGGCAGCGGCGCCGTTAAAAAAATTGGTGAACAAATTCATATTGGCGCAATTGTTTTTATGAAGCGTGAATATAAAATGCTCAGCATCTTTGCACTCGTTCTTCTAGTTCTTCTTTATATCTTTCTTGGAGCAGCCAGTGCTCTTTGTTTTCTTGTTGGAGCTGTAACCTCTGCTACTGCAGGATATATTGGCATGAATACAGCCACTATAGCTAATGTAAGAACAGCTCAAGCAGCTCATGACAACGGAAGTGCTTCTGCACTTACTGTTGCATTCTTTGGTGGCGCAGTAATGGGTTTATCTGTTGCTGCTCTTGGTCTTTTAGGTCTAGGCGGTCTTTATTACTTTTTTGGTGCAGAACACTCTGAGGCGCTTCATGGTTTTGCAATGGGTGGCTCAGTTGTAGCATTATTTTCTCGTGTTGGTGGCGGTATCTTTACTAAGAGTGCTGATGTTGGTGCCGATCTCGTTGGAAAGCTTGAAGCAGGAATTCCAGAGGATGACCCTCGTAATCCAGCGGTAATTGCTGACAACGTAGGTGATAATGTTGGTGATATCGCGGGAATGGGTTCAGATATCTTTGAGTCATATTGCGGCTCTATGATTGCAACCATTGCTATTGCCTCAACACTATCAGCAATGGCTTTAGATATGCTTGGAGGAAATAGGAGCGAACTTATGTTTCTCCCTCTTGCACTTGCATCTCTTGGACTTGTTTGCTCAGTAATTGGAATCATATTTGTTAAGCTATCTTCTAACAAATCTCCTGAATCGGCTTTAAGAATGGGAACTATTGGTTCAGCATTATTATTTATTGTGACTTCATTTTTTCTTATCAGTTCGTTAGATGTTTCAAATAATATTTGGGCAGCTGTATTAATGGGAAGTATTGGTGGAATTATTATTGGACTAGTGACTGAATACTATACAGCAGGAAAACCAATTAGAGATATTGCTGAATCTGGCAAAACTGGTGCTGCTACAGTAATGATCAAAGGCTTAGCAGTTGGTATGCAGTCGGTAGTCATTCCTGTCTTAATGATTTGTGTAATTATCTACGTATCAAACCTATATGTAGGTTTATATGGAGTTGGTATTGCAGCTATTGGAATGCTTGCAACTGTCGGCATGACTATGGCAATTGATGCTTATGGCCCAATCGCTGATAATGCTGGTGGAATTGCAGAGATGGCTGGTCTGGGTGAAGATACTCGTAAGATTACAGATTCTCTTGATGAGCTTGGAAATACTACTGCAGCAATTGGAAAAGGTTTTGCAATTGGAGCGGCGGCTCTTGCGGCTCTTGCAATCATAACTGCTTATACGGAAACTGTTAGTGCTAACTCAGATAACTTTTTGCTTCAACTGAACAGTGCTGAAGTTTTGATTGGCTTATTTATTGGTGGAACCATTCCATTTTTAATTGCTTCTTTAACTATGACTGCTGTTGGTGATGCTGCTTTTGAAATGATTGAAGAAGTCAGAAGACAATTCAAAGAAATTAAAGGCCTTTTAGAAGGTAAGGCTGAACCTGACACTGCTAAATGCGTTGACATTGCAACAACTGCAGCACTTAAAAAAATGATTCTTCCAGGTGTTATTGCTGTTGCAGCACCAGTATTAGTTGGCTTTTTAATTAGTCCTGAGGCGCTTGGCGGAATGCTTGGGGGTGCACTTCTTGGATGTGTTCTAATGGCTCTAATGATGGCTAATGCAGGTGGCGCTTGGGACAATGCTAAAAAGCATGTTGAAAAAGGCAACTTTGGTGGCAAAGGAACTGAAGTTCACACTGCGACTGTTGTAGGTGATACTGTAGGTGATCCGTTCAAAGACACTTCAGGCCCATCTATGAATATTCTTATTAACGTGATGGCAATTGTAAGTTTGGTTATTGCGCCATTATTGTAAGAAAAAAATCTCTCAGCCTCACGTAATGTGGGGCTAAAAACCTCTCTTTAATGCCTCCAGAATGCCTTGTGGAAAATGGCAATAATTGTTAATACTTCAAGCCTTCCAACAAGCATTGAAAAGCTTAGTATCCACTTAGCAGTCTCACCGAGCGATCCATAGTTTTGCGCAACATCACCCAAACCTGGCCCAAGGTTGTTCATTGTGGCTGCAGTTGCTGAATAAGCAGTAACCTGATCTAAGCCAGTAAACATGAGTAACATCAAAATAATAAAGAATGTAATTGCATAAAGTGAAAAGAAGCCAAGCACAGAAACTAAAGCTTTTTCGTTAATACTTGAACCATTTAATTTAACACTCACCTGGGCATTAGGGCGAATAAACTTATGTATTTCTTTCATTCCTAATCTAAACATTACTAGGATTCGAATAACTTTAATTCCACCACCTGTAGAGCCAACACAGGCACCAATAAAGCTCATCATTATAAGAAAAAAAGGAATCGCCGCCGGCCAGCTACTATAGTTCTGAGAAGTAAATCCAGTCGTTGTAGCGATAGATATTGTTTGAAATAAACTATACCTAATCGTTTCTATTGAAGAGCTGTACTCTGCATTTAGGGTTAAAGCAATAATTACAATAACTGAAGAACCGACAAGAACCATTACATAGGTCTTGAATTCAGAGTCTTTAATATAATCAATGAATGACTTGTTGTTCCAGGCAAGAAAGTGCAACGAAAAATTGATGCCTGCTAAAAACATAAAAAATATTGCAATCATTTCGATTGAAATCGAATTGAAGTAACCAATTGAGGCATCATGAGTTGAAAATCCTCCGATTGCAACAGTGGAAAAACTATGACTGACAGCATCAAAAATAGTCATACCTGACAAAAAATAACCTAGTGCACACAAAACTGTCAATGAAACATAAATTTTCCATAGTGCAATTGCTGTATTTCTGAGCTTAGGTGTGAGTCTATCTTTTGCAATGCCACTTGACTCTGCATGATAAAGCTCCATTCCACCAACACCCAATAAGGGTAAGACTGCAACCGCTAAAACAATAATTCCCATACCTCCTAGCCACTGTAATTGCTGCCTATAGAATAAGATACTTTTTGGTAAATCATCCAGTTGACTCAATACAGTTGCTCCCGTTGTGGTGAGTCCAGACATGGATTCAAAGAATGCTTCAGAAAAGGAAAGACTGCTAATAGAGTCTGTAATTAAAAATGGGAGGGTTCCGAAAAGAGATAAAACAATCCAAAAGCAAACTACGATTAAAACACCCTCTCTCAGCCTAAAATCTTTTTTAGTATCTTTGAAAGGCCACCAAAGAATTAAACCACCTAAAGCGGTTAAAGCAAATGATAAGATGAATGAGAAATACTCGCCTTCAGAATAAATTAAATCGACAATGATTGGAGGTACTTGGGCAAAGCTAAAAACCATTAGGAGAAGGCCAATAGTTTTTGCAACGATACTTAACTGCATTTAGTTTTCACCTTTAAAGTATGTTCTCTAGAAATTACAGCTCATTCTCTAAGAAGAGAGTTTCAACTTCATGAATCTTTCGAACGTCCATTAACACCATTAGAATATGGTCTCCTGCTTCAATAACCAATTTTTTAGAGCCCATTAAGAGCTCGTTATCTCTAACTACAGCACCGATAACAACACCTTCTGGTAGTGGTAAATCTTTAATTTTAACCCCAATAACTTCTGAAGTTTTTTCGTCACCATGAACTACGATTTCAATTGCCTCTGACTTTCCATGCTGAAGCGAATGAACCTTCATACAATCCCCCTTTCTTAGGTGAGATAAGATACCGCTAACTGTAATTTGATCTGGCGATACAATAATATCTACATCGCCACTTTGTTCTGCAAGAGAAGCATAAACATCCCTTTTAACTAGAGCAATTGTTTTATGAGCACCAAGACGTTTTGCAAGAATTGAAACAATTACATTAACTTCATCTGAGTCAGTCAAGGCTAAAAATAAATCAGTATTTTCAATACCTTCATCTTTTAGTAAATCTTCATCTGAAGCATTTCCTTGAAGAACAAGAGTGTTATTTAATTTTTCACTTAAATATTTGGCTCTCTCTTCTCCCAGCTCAATGATTCTTATATTATGAGTATCTTCAAGAAGCTTAGCAACATTAAAACCAATACTTCCGCCGCCCGCAATAAATATTTTTTGATAAGTATTTTCAGCTCTTCTAAACTCCTTTAAGGCTCTTGAAATATGATTTTTTTTCGCAAGAAAGTAAACTTGATCACCCTCTCTAACAACCGTATCACTTTGAGCAGGGATAGCTCTTTCATTTCTGTAAAGACTAACGATGCGTATTTTGACATCGGGCATATGCTCATGAAGCTCTTTAATAGGCCTATTGACAATTGGTGTTCCAATAAAAGCTCGCGTTTCTACCAATTGAACCAAACCATTCTCAAAATCAAAAACCTGAGATGCCCCAGGCTCTTCAACAATACCCTGAATGTATTCTGTAATTAGATTCTCAGGAGTAATTAAGAAATCAATTGGCAAAGCATCATTAGTGAATATTTCTGGCCTAAGAAGATACTCAGTAGTTCTTATCCTTGCAATCTTTTTCTTAACGTTATAGAGAGTATGTGCCATTCTACAAGCCACCATGTTCCTCTCATCAGAATTCATTACGGCAATGACCACGTCCATTGATTTGATGCCTGCCTTTTCTAAAACGCTTGGGTATGCACCATAACCATTAACAGTTTTAATATCTAAGTGTCTTTGTAAAGGAGTTAACATTTCTTCTTTTTGATCAACGATCGTAATATCATTATCATCGTCTAAACAAAGATACCTTGCTAGCGTTGAACCGACTTGGCCAGCACCAAGTATTAATATTTTCATTTTTTATCGATTCCTAAATCTTTGAGTTTTCTGTAGAGCGTTGTTCGCTCTAGACCAGCAATTTCAGCGACTACAGCAATATTATTGTCATTAACTGAAAGATGATGGAGCAGGTACTGACTTTCAAAAATATTCCTCGCCTCTTTTAGTTTCAAAGAGTAATCAATTCCGCTAACATGCTGAATTGCTTGTTCTGGTTCTTCGCGCGTCATGATATTTCTCAATATTGGCAAGAAATCATGAAGAGGCTTTTTAAGAAAGTCAACAGCGCCTAGCTTCATTGCTCTCACTATATCACTGGGTTCTGCATGGCCTGACATCATAACTACAGGGGTATTAAAACCCTCAGAGTACCATTCAGATAGCAAGGAAATTCCATCTTGTCCTGGCATCCAAACATCCATTAGAATTAAATCAAAATCATTTGTTGAAAGGATTGCTTTTGCTTCAGCAGCACTTTTAGCTAGCATTATTGAATAACTAACATCCTCAAGGATGTCTTTTATGATTTCGGTATTATCCTTCTCATCATCAATAATCAAAATTTTTCCGAATGTAGATTCTTCTTTCATTTCGTCCCCTTTGGAGTTTCAATTATACTTAATTCAATAGTTATTCTTGCACCATGAGGTTTTATATTACTTGCAAATATTTGTCCATCATGCTGCTCAATAATATTTTGTACTATTGCAAGACCTAAGCCACCACTCTTTTCCTTTGTGGTTATGTAAGGCTCAAAAACCTGATCAATGATATCATTTGGAAAGCCCTTACCATCATCTGAAATTGTTAATTGAACCAAGCCTTCCTTTTTCTTAAAAGTTGATTTAATATTAATATTTAATTTTGTTTTTTCTTGCTTGGCCTCTATTGCATTTTTAATGAGATTGATAAGAACTCTTGAGATAGCGTCTTGATCAAGCTGAAGCTTAGGCAAGTCTCCACTTAAATCTAGATTTACTCTAACACCATCATGATTATCAAAAAGAGAAGCTGATTTATTGATAAGCGTATTTATTGATGTTAAAGTCTTTTGAATTTCTGGCGTATTCGCGTAATTTGCAAAAGCGCTAACCATTGAGTCCATTGATGCAACCTGGTCAATAATAGTTTGCGTTGTTTTATCAATAACAGCAGAATCTTTTTTTTCAAGTTTTTCTAAAAATAAATTCCTAAGCCTTTGTGCTGACAAAAGAATAGGAGTTAGTGGATTCTTAATTTCATGAGCCATTCGAACCGCCACTTCTCCCCAGGCAGCCTTCTTTTGAGCTCTATTGAGTTTTGAAATATCATTAATGATAATGACGTAACCCAGTGATTTATTCTCTATATCTAGAACAGAGCCCTGACAATATAGAAGTCGAACTCTATCATTGAGTGTTAGCTCAATCTCATGACTCCACTCCATGGAGTCTTTCTCAATCTTGGCTTGAACGTAAGAAAAAAGTGGACTTAGATTAGGGTAATCGTCAACTATAGAGTCATAAGATTGTCCATTAAAAATGGACTCATCATCAATCTGGAGCATCTTACCAATAACTGGATTAATAATTTGTATCTTCTTATCTTTATTGAGAGCAATAACACCGAAAGAATATTTAAGAATCGTTTCAAGATAAAGATTATGAGTATCAAGCCCCTCCCTGGAGAATTTTATTCGTTTACTCATCTCATTAAAATGGCCTATTAAATCATGCATATCTTTATGCTTAGGGTCCTGCTCAATTTCAACATCATAGTTACCAGAAGAAATCTCTCTTGTAGCAATCGATAAGTTATGCATTGGCCTCATAAGTTGATCAATCATCCTAAGAACAATTAAGAGTGCACTTAGAACTGACAATAAGATTGTTGAGGTAAAGTCAATCATAAACCGAGTTTTAATAATAGAAGAGTTCAGTGTTAACTCTGCATCTTTTGCTGCATCACGAAAACGTGTCATTCTGGTAGTTAAACTATCAATATTAATATCTAGAGCAAAATGAGCAATCAAAGTAAACTCATCGGTTGAGGCAGTATATCCATCCATCATGCAGTTTGCCTCTGAACGCTTACTTGAAGCTGCAAGATTCATTTGACTATCATAAAGTTTTAGCTCACAAGCCCAATAATCACTTGTTAAAAGCCCTAAAACAGATTGCATTTTTTCAGCTGAAGCCCTTGGTGCATCAAAATAGTTAACTAGTTTTCCAATATTTCGCGTTCGATCTTCATAATATTTAATTGCCACATTATTGGTATTTCGATAAAGTTCATCAACTTCACCACCGACTTTTAAATTAAACTCATCGAACTGACTTTCTGCAATTTGAAGATTATCTCGAATTGAACCAAATGAAAAAAGATAAAAAGAGAGAACTGGCAGCAAAACAAGAACTGGAACAATCTTAATAAAAGACCAAGTGAACCTAGAGCCAATGACGCCCTCTTGAGTATTTTGTTTTAACTTTCTCATTGATAGAGCAATGTAATAGATAGCCACCAAACTCATTGAAACGTTAAACCCAACTAGAAGCAGATACCATCTCTCGATTAACTCAGCATTCAGACCAAGATAAAACATTCCACAAAATGAAATCAAGAAAACGCCTATCCAAAATAAAGCGCGGGGAGACTCTCTTAAAGAAAAAGCCTGATTAAGCAACATAAATTTTGTTAACTAAATAATAAAGTCATTCGATTATCTCATAAATGAAATATTACTATCACAAGTTGTTGATAAAATACAACAACTCAATAAATATAAATCTTTTGATAAATAACGACAAACAACTAGAAAAATATATAGAAGATATTAAAGATGATACTGTTCTTGGAATAGATACTGAATTCAGGAGGATTGACTCTTATTTTCCTGAGTTATGTTTAATTCAGATTGCATCGAGAGATTATCTAGAGTGTATAGATGTTCTCTCAATAAATAATCTAGAACCTCTATTTGATAAGTTATATGATGGCAAAACATTATGGGTTATACACTCTGCAAGACAAGACATTGAAGCGCTTTACTATTTATCAAATAGAATTCCAAACTTACTATTCGACACACAAGTTGGGGCATCATTTTTAAATTATCCGCTACAAGTCTCATACCAAACAATAACTGAAAAACTTCAAAATGTTCTATTGGAAAAAAAATATACTCGCTTTAATTGGAGAAAACGCCCTCTTCCTAATGATGTCTTACAATACGCACTGGATGATGTAAAGTACTTATTACCAAACTATAGAATGCTTAAAAAAGAGCTAATTAATCAAGGAAAACTGAGTTGGGCTGAAGAAGAAGTAGAGTTTTTATTGAATAAAGATACTTATGAGCCAAACTATATAAAAATTTTCAAAAAAACAAAGGGTATTGCTAAAATTTCGAATAAAAATCAAGAAAATGCTTTTAAATTAATTTACTGGCGCGAATCAGTTGCCCAGCAAAAAGATAAGCCTCGTAAATGGATTATGCCTGACGAATCATTAATAGGTTATGCTAACGGTAAAAAGAAACTTTCAAACAGTCAAAATAAACTTTTTGAAAATTTTATAAAAAAAAGTAAATTAAAAGTCAGGCTTGAAGACGCATTAGTCGCTCAAAAACCCCTTTCAGAGAGTGAAAAATTATTAAAAAATCAGCTAAAAGATAGAATCAATCACTTGTCTATTAAATATGCCATTCCTTCCGAGCTTATATGTTCTTCAAAAAATCTAGTAAAGTTTATATGGAAAGACAATACTTTGTCGATAAACAGGGGCTGGCGGTCAAAAATATTTAAAATATAGTTTCATGTTATATCAATCTATAAAATATTATCAAAACAAATACCTTTAAAATTATCTCAGGTGATCTCAAGGGCAGAAAATTCTATTTTCCAGACTCAGATGGTTTGCGTCCTACTTCAGGAAAAACTAGAGAAACGCTTTTTAATTGGATTCAGTTTGATATTGCTGGCAAAACTGTCCTTGACCCGTTCTCTGGAAGTGGCGCCTTAAGTCTTGAGGCAATTTCTAGAGGTGCAAAAAAAACATTTTTAATAGAAAAAAATAATAAAGTATTCAAAACACTTAAGTCAAATCTTGAAGTCATAGACCCAACTAGATATGAACTTATTAACGAGGATTCACTTAAATACCTTCAAAAAATTAAGCATAACGCTTTTGATTATATCTTTCTAGATCCTCCATTCAACCAGCAATTACTGCCTTCTATACTTGTTTTACTTTTTGCAAGAAATCTTATTAATTCGAGTAGTAAAATTTATATTGAATCAGAGTTTAAGTTAACAAAAGAATTCTTAAGTAATATTTCCAAGTATGAATGTAAAATTGAGAAAGAGAAAAAATCAGGCAATGTTTATTTTTGTTTGGTAAGTTTAGGAGTCTTATGAAAAAAATTGCTATTTACCCAGGATCCTTTGATCCCATTACTAATGGCCACATTGATCTAATAAAAAGAGCCTCTAAACTATTTGATGAAGTTATTATCGCAATAACTCAAAATTCCAATAAATCAAGTTTTTTATCGATGGAGCAAAGAGTAAGCGCTGCTGAAAGCTCTATTAGCTCACTTCAAAATACTAAAGTGCTGAGTTTTAACTCACTACTCGTAGACTTTGCAAGTGATCACAATGCTCAAATAATCATCAGAGGCTTAAGAGCGGTATCAGATTTTGAATATGAATTTCAATTAAGCGGGATGAATAAACACCTTAATCCAGAAATTGAAACTCTCTTTATGACACCTTCTGAAGAATTTGCCAATATTTCCTCATCCTTAGTTCGTGAAATTCTCTCCTTAGGCGGCGATATAAGTCCATTTGTACCCAATCAAGTCAAAGAAATACTTCTAGATACAATCCAAAAATAATTCTAAATACACCTTGAAATTAGATTTTGTATCCCTAAATAGGGAATATACAAAAAAACAAGGAGTATACAAAATGGCAAAAATTATAGGAATTGATTTAGGAACAACCAATTCATGCGTTTCAGTTATGGATGGTGGCGTTGCTAAGATTATTGAAAATTCTGAAGGAAACAGAACTACGCCCTCAATTATTGCATATCCAAAGGATTCTGATGAAATCTTGGTCGGCCAACCAGCAAAGAGACAGGCTGTAACTAATCCTGAAAATACGCTATATGCTATCAAAAGATTGATCGGCCGCCGCTTTGATGAAGACGCTGTTCAAAAAGATATTGATTTAGTTCCCTACAAGATTATCAAAGCTAAAAATGGTGATGCCTGGGTTGAAGTGAAGGGTAAGAAAATGGCAGCTCCTGAAATATCTGCTCGAGTCATTCAAAAAATGAAGCAGACAGCAGAAGATTACTTAGGCTCTGAAGTTACTGAAGCTGTCATTACTGTTCCAGCATACTTCAATGATTCTCAGCGTCAAGCGACTAAAGATGCAGGGAAAATTGCAGGCTTAACGGTTAAAAGAATCATTAACGAGCCAACTGCTGCTGCACTTGCATATGGCGTTGATAAAACAACTGGTGATAAGAAAGTTGCGGTCTATGATTTAGGTGGTGGAACTTTCGACGTTTCAATTATCGAAATGGAAGATATTGATGGTGAAAAACACTTTGAAGTTTTATCTACAAATGGAGATACATTTCTAGGTGGTGAGGATTTTGATCAAAGAATCATTAGCTTTCTTGTTGAAGAGTTTAAGAAAGAACAAGGGCTTGATTTAGCAAAAGATGCTATGGCACTTCAAAGGTTAAAGGAAGCTGCTGAAAAAGCAAAAATAGAGCTTTCTTCATCAGAGCAAACAGAGGTTAGTCTACCTTATATCACTGCAGATGCTTCTGGCCCTAAACACCTCAACATTAAAATGACAAGATCAAAACTTGAGTCCCTAGTAGCAGACTTACTTAAACGCTCGATTGATCCATGTAAAACAGCGCTAAAAGATGCTGGCTTATCAAGTGGTGATGTTGATGAAATCATTCTTGTAGGTGGACAAACAAGAATGCCTAAAGTACAGCAAATGGTTAAAGATTTCTTTGGTAAAGAGCCTAAGAGAGACTTAAACCCGGACGAAGCTGTCGCTATGGGTGCTGCAATCCAAGCTGGTGTATTAGGTGGAGACGTTAAAGATGTTCTACTTTTGGATGTAACACCTCTCTCACTTGGAATTGAGACAATGGGTGGCGTTATGACAAAGTTGATTGAGAAAAATACAACAATTCCAACTAACCAGTCTCAAGTGTTTTCCACAGCTGCAGATAATCAGTCCGCTGTAACAGTTCATGTTCTTCAAGGAGAGCGTGAAGTTGCTACTGCAAACAAGTCTCTGGGTCAATTCAATCTTGAAGGTATTGCTCCAGCACCTAAGGGCCAACCTCAAATTGAAGTAACCCTTGACCTGGACTCTGATGGTATTTTGAATGTTTCTGCCAAAGATAAAAATACTGGCAAAGAACAATCTATCACAATTAAATCTTCAAGTGGTCTCTCTGATGAAGAAGTCGACAAAATGATTAAAGATGCAGAAGCTCATGCTGATGAAGATAAAAAGTTCCAAGAGCTTGTCTCATCTAGAAATATGGCAGATTCGCTTGTTCATTCGACTAAGCAATCACTCGATGAGCTCAAAGATGAGATTTCTGATGATGAAAAAAGTGCAATTGAAGGAGCGCTTAGTGAGCTAGAAGAAAGCATTAAAGGTGATGACAAAGAGGCAATCGATGCTAAAGTACAAAACCTTAGTGAAAAAGCACAAGTTCTAGCTCAAAAAGCTCAAGAAAAGGCTGGAGCAGATGGCGCTCCTGAAGCCAGTTCAGATGCCAGTGAAGATGTTGTTGATGCTGACTTTGAAGAAGTTAACGAAGAAAAGTAAATAGCTTTATTTGTTGATCAAAAAAAACCTCTCGTGCCAAGTGCATGAGGGGTTTAATATTTTAAGGGAAATATGTCAGAAAGAGATTATTACGAAGTTCTAGGAGTCGATAAAGGTGCAGATGAAGCCAAGATAAAAAAGGCTTACAAACGCCTTGCTATGAAATATCATCCAGATAGAAACGCAGATGATAAATCGGGTGCTGAAAAGAAGTTTAAAGAAGTTCGTAAAGCATATGATGTTATCTCAAATCCTCAAAAGAGATCAGCCTATGACCAATTTGGTCATGCGGGAGTCGAACAAGGGGGACAAGGCTTTGGTGGTGGAAATCCATTCGGTGGAGCTGGTGGCTTTGGTGACATTTTTGGTGACATTTTTGGTGGTGGTAATACTAAACCAGATAACCGAGGCTCGGACCTACGATATGATCTGGAAATTGATTTAAAGCAAGCTGCTGATGGTGATACTGTAAAAATAAGAGTCCCTAAAAATGATACCTGTGACACCTGCTCTGGAAGTGGTGCAAAGCCAGGCACTTCGGTTAAAACATGTGGAAATTGTCGAGGAACTGGTCAAACGACTATGCAGCAAGGTTTTTTTGCTGTTCAGCGTCCTTGTAGTCAGTGTAATGGCTCTGGTGAAAAAATCGAATCCCCTTGTGGAACCTGTCGTGGACAAGGTGTAGTTAGGAATCAAAAAACTCTATCCGTAAAAATACCTGCAGGCGTAGATACTGGCAATCGAATAAGACTTAGTGGTGAGGGTGAAGCAGGCTTGCGAGGCGGTCCTCATGGTGACCTATATGTTCAAATGCATATTAAAGAACATTCTATATTTCAACGCGAAGGTAATGATTTATATTGTGAAGTACCAATTGATTTTGCAACTTCGGCTATAGGCGGTTCGATTGAAGTACCTACACTTAAAGGTAAACTCAAAATCAATGTTCCAGCAGGAACACAAACCTCTAAACTTTTCAGACTGAGAGGCAAAGGTATGCCAGCAATGAGGCATAGTGGTTCTGGAGATTTACTATGCCAAGTCAAAGTTGAGACTCCAGTCAATTTGAACTCGAAGCAAAAGAAGCTATTAAAAGAATTCTCAAACTCTTGTGAGGCAAAGCATCACCCAGAATCTGACTCTTTTTTTGGTAAAATGAAATCTTTCTTTGAGTAATTCTGAAACAATTTGTAACAAAAAATCAATTGCTCAACTATAAAATTTCTTTTTTATAACTTAATAATCTCAAGATGAAGATTCAAAAAATTAATGCGCGAGAAGTTTTAGATTCAAGAGGAAATCCTACTGTTGAAGCTGATGTCACCTTAAATAATGGTGTCGTTGGGCGAGCTATTGTCCCCTCAGGCGCTTCGACAGGTCAAAGAGAAGCGTTAGAACTGAGAGATGGCGACAAAAATCGTTACCTTGGTAAAGGGGTTCTCAAAGCGGTTAATTTCATTAATACTGAAATAAATTCAGCTCTTCAAGGAATGGAAATATCAAGCCAAAAAATTATTGATCAGACAATGATCGATTTAGATGGAACAGAGACAAAATCCAGGCTTGGTGCAAACTCCATATTAGCAGTCTCCCTGGCATGCGCCAAAGCAAATGCTAAATCGCAAAACCAATCATTATTTCGTTCATTTAATTTTTCAGATTCCTTTCAATTACCTGTTCCAATGATGAACATTATTAATGGTGGTGAACACGCCAATAATAGTGTCGATATTCAAGAGTTCATGGTTATCCCAGCTGGTGCGCCTAGCTTCAAAGAGGCCCTTCGGTATGGCACTGAGGTATTTCATCATTTAAAGGCAGTTTTGGATAAAAAAGGGCTTAATACAGCTGTTGGTGACGAAGGCGGCTTTGCTCCAGACCTTAAATCTAATGAAGAGGCACTAGAGGTAATTATTGAGGCTATTAATAATGCTGGCTATACTCCTGGAAAAGATATGTTCATTGGAATTGATGCTGCAAGCTCAGAGTTTTATAAAGATGGGACTTACAATTTAACATCGGAAGGCTTAAAGTTGACAAATTCTGAATTTGTGGATTATCTTGCGTCATGGGTTAAAAAATATCCAATCATCTCAATTGAGGACGGTATGGATGAAAATGACTGGGAAGGCTGGGAAATGCTGACTCATAAATTATCAAATTCTGTCCAACTAGTTGGCGATGATCTGTTTGTTACTAATAGTCAAATTCTTGCAAAAGGAATTAATAACAATATCGCAAACTCAATACTTATTAAAGTAAATCAAATTGGAACACTCAGTGAAACATTTGATGCGATGAAGATGGCACTTGATGCTAACTACACATGTGTGATGTCGCATAGGAGCGGTGAAACAGAGGATACAACCATTGCTGATCTTGCAGTCGCGACAAATTGTGGTCAAATCAAAACAGGCTCCTTGTCTCGCTCTGATCGATTAGCAAAATATAATCGACTTCTAAGGATTGAAGAAGAACTGGGCAGCGAAGCTAAGTATCCTGGCTTAAGCGCTTTTCATCATCTACTATAGCTAAGACATTCATCTTGTTTTAGTACTTAATGTTAATTTAAGGTTAAAATAACATTTCATTGACTATTTAGGGTGACTGATTGGAATCACTGTCCACTTTTTGGCTAAGTGTTTTACTGTTTTTACTAATTATTGCATCGGCTTTTTTTTCTGCATCAGAAACTTCGATGATGGCACTCAATCGCTATCGTCTTAAAGCTTTAAGTGCAAAAAATAATACTCAAGCCAAGAGGGTAGAAAAACTTCTAAAAAAAATTGATTATTTGATCGGTGGTATATTGCTAGGCAATAACTTCGTCAATATACTGGCGGCAAGTATTGCAACCCTTCTGTCGATAAAACTATGGGGAGAAGGCTCAGTAATTATTGCCTCATTAGTTCTAACTTTGGTCATTTTGATATTTGCTGAAAATACTCCAAAGACCTTTGCAGCAAAAAATCCTGAAAAAATTGCATTGCCTGCCTCCTGGCTATTAGAGATACTAATAAAAATTTTCAAGCCTCTAATCTACTTAATATCAGTAATCTCTCAATTCATTCTACAATTATTTGGACTCAAAAATGTCAGCAAAGATATCTTAAATTCTGAAGAACTCAGAATGGCCGTCAAAGACTCAAAATCTCAAATGTCGAAAAATTATCAAAATATGCTTCTCAATATTATTGACCTTGAAAAAGTAAAAGTTGAGGATATTATGATTCCACATCACGAGCTAGTAAGTGCTGATGCTAATAATGAAGATGAATTATTTGAACAATTCAAACGAATTCAACATAACCGCCTACTTCTCTTTGAAGGCTCAGAAAACAACATTATTGGAACAATTCATATGAGGGATATTCTTAATATTTATGCCAAAGAAGAAATAAATGTCAGCAAAATTAAGGAATTAATTAGAGAGCCTTATTTTATTCCTGAGGGCACTCCTTTATCACAACAACTTGAGCACTTTAAAAAACAAAAAAGGAGGCTTGGGATTGTTGTAGATGAATACGGCGAGGTCAAAGGAATGGTTGTATTGGATGACATTTTAGAAGAAATAGTTGGACAATTTACATCGTCAGAAGGTGAAACTATCGAAGAAATTAAAATTCAAGATGATGGGAGCTACCTTGCAGACCCAAGAGTAAGTATAAGAGAACTCAACTCAGAGCTCAATGTTAAACTCCCTTTTGATAGCGCAAAGACGCTTAATGGATTAATCTTAGAGCAGCTCCAAAGCTTTCCCCAGCACAACGTATCTCTAAAAATTGATCCTCTAATTATTGAAATTATCCAGGTCAGTAAACAAGGCATTAAACTTGTTAAAATCACAAAAATAAATTAGGTATTATCTTTACAAAATCACCATTACTAAATAAAAGGACAATCAATGTTTAAATTTTTTACTCAAAAAAAATGGTTCCTCTGGGCGTATCTTGGTTCTGCCGTAATTCTTACATCTTTATGGCTTTCAGTTCAAATTGATGTCCAAATCAATGAATGGTTTGGTGGCTTCTATGACATGATACAAAAAGCTCTAGGTACGCCAAACGCAGTAACAATGGAAGACTATATTGGAGGCCTTTGGAGCTTTGCAAAGCTAGCTGCAATGTGGATTGTTTTAGGATTAGCAACTTCATTTTTGACTTCACACTTTTTGTTTCGTTGGAGATCATCAATGGTTGAGTTTTATCATAGCGTATATGATAAAGCTCGCACGATTGAGGGTGCATCTCAACGTGTTCAGGAAGATACCATTAGGTTTTCAAGAATAATGGAAGGATTGGGCACTAGCCTCATTGAGTCTGTTATGGTGCTTGTAGAGTATTTTCCATTATTAATGGGGCTTTCTGTTGGTATACCGATTATGTGGTTTGGTGACTGGGAGTATGGTTTAGTAACTGGAGCTTTAATCTGGGCAGTTGGTGGAACAATACTAATGATTGGCTTAGCATGGATATTGAGATTGGTCGGCATAGAATATGATCTTCAAAAAAGAGAGGCTGCCTATCGAAAAGTTCTTGTAATTGCAGAGGATGACGGCACCGTGAGACCTAAAACTCTCAATGAGCTTTTTGAGGGTGTCAGGCTAATACACTACAAGAGCTATTTATTTTATTTGTACTTTAATATCGGTAGACTGGCTTATCTTCAAATAAACGTATTGGTTGCATACATTGTTCTTGCTCCTGCGATAGTCGCAGGAGTAATGACTTTAGGTGTTATGCAGCAAATCATTAGGGCATTTGGTAGAGTAGAGGGATCACTTCAGTATTTATTTAATTCCTGGCCTACTATTATTGAACTCGCAAGTGTATATAAACGTCTAAAAGAGTTTGAGAGTCAGATTGAATCGATGACTGAGCTCGAGACAGAGTAGTTATATAGTAATTGATTGTCCCATCTTAAGTGCTTGACCTTCCTCAAGACTTAATTTGGGAAAGTCATTAGACATCAGAATGATTACGGTTGATCCCATATTAAAGCGACCCATCTCATCTCCTTTTTTAAGTCTAATTTGTTGGCCTTTGTAATCATATTTTTTCACTAATTTAGAGCATGGAGGCGTAATCTGTCCCTCCCAAGAAGTCTGCATTGATCCAACAAAAATCGCGCCAACCAATACAAAGACCATTTCACCAAATTCAGTATCAAAAAAACATACAAGCCTTTCATTACGGGCAAAAACTTGATCAATACTATCAACTGTTCTCTGATTTACGGAAAATAGGTCTCCAGGAATATATTTCATCGAAACCAAAGAACCATCACAGGGCATATGTATGCGGTGGTAGTCCTTCGGTGATAAATAAATTGTCGCAAAACTCCCGAGGCAACCAGTATCGAGAGATTTATCATCCAGCAAAGCTTGAACTGAGTATTTTCTACCTTTGGCTTGAACAATCTCTGACTCTTTGATATTTCCAGCCTGTGAAACAACTCCGTCCACCGGAGAAATCATTAATGAACTAGATATTGGCCTTGAACTTTTTTTGAGAGACCTTGTAAAAAAATCATTGAAGTTATCATAATCTTTAACATTTTCTCTCTCGGCCTCACCCAGATTTACCTCATACTTTTCTACAAACCAGCTGGTAAAACTATTTTTTAGCCATGGAGTATTAATTCTTGCAAAGCGAAACATCAACCTCGATAAAAGATGCTGTGGCAAAAGGTATTGAAGAAAAATCATTAATCAAGCTTGTCAATAATGAAACTAACCGCCTCCTTAAAGTCAATTTCAACTTTATCTGGATGCATCCTAGATTTATATTCGATTTTCCCATTATCAGCATGAGTATCACTAATCACAAGGCGATGCGGAATTCCAAGAAGTTCAGAGTCAGCAAACATAATTCCAGGTCGCTCTTTACGATCATCGATTAAGACGTCAATATTCTTATCTATGCAGTCTACATATAACTGATCTGCAAGGGCTTTTACGCGTGATGATTTATTGTAATTTATTGGCACTATGACAAGCTCAAATGGGGCAATGGCTTGAGGAAAAATAATACCTCTATCATCGTTATTTTGTTCAATACTCGCTGCCACAATACGAGTTACACCAATACCATAGCAACCCATATTCATATTCACTGCCCTTCCATCATCACCAATTACGTTAGCATTCATAGAATCTGAATACTTAGTGCCGAGCTGAAAAATATGTCCTACCTCAATACCTCTTTTAATTTCAATCTTGCCTTCTCCATCGGGTGATGGATCGCCAGCAACAGCGTTACGTAGATCTGAAGCAATAATCTTTTTTGTGTCCCTTATCCAGTTGACTCCAATGTAATGCTTATCATCTTCATTAGCACCACAAACAAAATCTGACAAACATGCCCCAGCATAATCAACAAAGATTGGAATATCAAGATTTACAACGCCAATAGATCCAAAAGAGCACCCTAATTGCTTAAGAACTTTGCTCTCTTCCGCCATTTGCAGAGGGTGTTTAACGCCATCCAATTTGGATGCTTTTACTTCATTAAGCTCATGATCGCCTCGCAAAACAAGAGCAATAAGACTGTCATCACTACCTTCAACAATAAGCGTTTTTATTGAGTTTTTTGGGTCAATTTTTAATAAATTACAGACATCGTCAATTGTTTTAACTCCTGGTGTTTGGGCAATCTCTAACTCAAGTTTAGGAGAATTAGGTTCGCCTTGAGGAAGCGTTTCAGCCCTTTCAATATTGGCAGCATAACCAGAAACATCAGAAAAACAAATGGCATCCTCACCTGACTCAGCAAGAACATGAAATTCATGCGAACTATCACCACCAATAGCTCCAGAATCAGCCAATACAGGCCTATAGTCCAAACCCAATCTATCAAAAATATTACAATAAGTCTGGTGCATCACTTGGTATGTTTCACCCAGTGATGTTTCATTTATATGAAAGGAGTAAGCATCTTTCATAATAAATTCTCTTGAACGCATAACCCCAAAACGAGGTCTTATTTCATCTCTAAATTTTGTTTGAATTTGATAAAAATTGATAGGGAGCTGCTTATAACTTCTTAAATACTGTTTAGCTATGTTGGTAATGACCTCTTCATGCGTCGGACCCATGCAAAAATCTCTCTCATGCCTATCCTTAAATCGAAGCAACTCAGGACCATACTCCTCCCACCTCTTAGATTCTTGCCATAACTCAGCCGGCTGCGCTACCGGCATCAACAATTCTAATGCCTTTGATTTATTCATCTCCTCTCTTATGATTTTTTCAACTTTCTGAATAATTTTCAGTCCAATTGGAAGGTAAGAGTAGAGTCCAGATGCCAATTTAGATATTAGACCAGCTCTTATCATTAATTGGTGAGAAATGATTTGGGCATCGTTAGGTGCCTCTTTGACTGTAGAGATTAAAAAATCACTGCTTTTCATATAAAATGAGTTTATATCAAAAAATAATTCGATTTTACCTAATGCCTGATTTTCAATCTTTATTAATTTATATTATTCCATTGCTTTTTGCAATTACACTTCATGAGGCTGCTCACGGCTGGGTTGCAAGTAAATTGGGTGATCATACTGCAAGAATGATGGGGCGAGTTACCCTAGATCCAACCAAACACATTGATCCTATTGGCACCATAGCCATTCCACTCGTTCTTCTGATTTCATCATCTGGCTTTATCTTTGGATGGGCTAAACCGGTCCCCATTAATTTTAATGCACTAAGATCTGGAAAATCCGGAATGATTTGGGTTGCGCTGGCTGGACCAGGCGCTAATTTATTGATGGCTATTGGTTGGCTGTTTGTGATGATTATTGCAATCAATATGAACATCCCAGTTTTAATAGAGATGGGTCGAGTTGGAATACTAGTAAATTGTGTTCTCGCTGTATTTAATCTTTTGCCTATTCCTCCATTGGATGGCTCTAGAGTCATTAGCGCCTTATTGCCTAATCGACTCTCATACCAATACAACCAATTAGAACAGTATGGACTTTATATACTTCTGGGCTTAATGTTTTTAGGTGGCTTTAATTACCTCGTAAGGCCTTCGGTTGAACTTCTTTTAAGTTGGTTTCAGTATGTGCTCGTTATTTTAGGATGAGCAACTTAACTCAAGATTTTGAGCCCATTCTGGTGTTTCACTATCGTATGACTCATACCCTTCATGTTTGTCAAAAGGGTCTCTAAGAAGCTTAAAGAGAGTGTCAATCTCAACATATTCATTTAAGTCTTCTGCTTTCCTTATGGCTACTTCTGCTAAATAATTTCTTAGAATATACTTTGGGTTGACTTCATTCATTAGATTATGTCTTTGGTTTAAATCTACTTTCTCTTTCTTTAAGCGCTTACGATAGTCTTTAAACCAAGGGTCAAAAACTTCTCCCAAAGAGTGTTCATCACTATTTGAGAGTTGTCTGATTGACTGATGGTAATCTTTTTTATGCGTGTAGAGTAGTTCTAAAAAATTATTGATTAAGGAATTATCACTCTCATCCTGGACTGAAAAACCAAATTTATTTCGCATTAGGGTGGAATATTCTTTGACCAGAATTTTCTCATACATCGATAGTGCTTCTTTTAGCTCCTCTTCTTCTAAAAGGGTTTTCAGAGCATCTGCAAGTCGATGTAAGTTCCATAATGCAACAGATGGCTGTCTTTCAAAGGAATAACGACCCTGCGTATCTGAGTGATTACAAATAAAGTTTGGATCATAGGTCTCCATAAAACTAAAAGGGCCATAGTCAATCGTCAAGCCTAAAATAGACATGTTGTCTGTATTCATAACGCCATGAGAAAATCCCTGGGCCTGCCACCTTGCAATCATTATTGCGGTTGATTGGATAACCTCACGTAATAAGCCCAAGTAATCACCCTGCTTAACTTCTGGCATGTAATGCTGTATAACAAAATCAGCTAATTTTTTGACGTTTTCATTTTGTCCCAGAGACGAAAAATATTCAAAGTGTCCAAATCGAATGTGGCTCTCAGCCACTCGCGTTACAACAGCAGCATTTTCAACGTGTTCTCTATAAACTTCAGACGTGCTGTTAACAATTGCAAGGGCTTTCGTAGTAGGAATATTTAGACCCTGCATCGCAATAGAGCAGAGATATTCACGGATGCTCGATCTCAGAACTGCGCGGCCATCAGCACCTCGAGAAAATGGTGAAGTTCCGGCGCCTTTTAATGAAAGCTCATTTCCCTCTAATTCCCCAATCAAGCATGATCGCCCATCACCAAGCTGAGGAACAAAGTAGCCAAACTGATGGCCAGCATAAACAGTCGATATAGGATTTTCTTGGCCTAGTTGTTTTTCTCCAGAGCAGATCTCTAATAACTCTTTATCAGGTATATTAAAGTTTAAATCTTGCCTTAAACTTTCGTTTACGTGAATTAAAGAGCTATTTTCAAGTTTTTGAGTTTGGATATGAGCAAAGAAATCAACGCCTAAATCCTTAAATTTAAGTGAGTTTTTCATTTAATATTTGGTTAACCTGTTTAGGGTTCGCTTTACCTTGGGTGGCTTTCATCACCTGGCCAACAAAAAAACCTAGAAGCTTTAAATTCCCATCTCTAAACTGTTGCACTTGATCAAGATTGTTTGAAATTACATCGTCTATAATCGATTCTAAGGCGTTGGTGTCAGTCATTTGCTTAAGACCCTGCTTCTCAATAATTTCATCCACACTTCCATTACCTTCCCACATCAGCTTAAAAACGTCTTTTGCAATCTTTCCAGAGATCGTGCTATCTGTAATTCTTGAGATTAACGAAAATAATTCATTAGCAGATATCGGTGAATCATTAATTTCGACTTGGTTTTTGTTTAGTGCTGCAGAAAGTTCACCCATTACCCAGTTAGCGGAGAGCTTAGCGTCTGCCCCTTTATTGATGATTATTTCAAAGTAGTCTGCGACTTCTTTTTGAGATGTTAAAATTTCAGCATCATATGAGCTTAAGCCTAATTTTTCAACAAACCTTAATTTCTTTTCAGTAGGTAACTCAGGTAGAGATTTTTTAATCTCCAAAAGGACTTCTTCACTTATAGCAACTGGCAGTAAATCAGGATCTGGGAAGTACCTATAGTCATTTGCTTCCTCTTTAGAGCGCATTGACCTAGTTTCATTTTTAATTGAATCATAGAGTCTTGTTTCTTGAACAACTGACCCTCCATCTTCCAAGATGTCAATCTGTCTTTCTACTTCAAGGTTGATGGCTTTCTCTAAAAACTTAAAGGAATTAATGTTTTTAAGTTCGGCTCTGGTTCCAAGTTTATCGCCGTGTTTTCGAACTGAGACATTCGCATCACATCGAAAGGAGCCTTCCTGCATATTACCATCACAAATATCGATGTATTGAACCAAAGCGTGTATTTTCTTAGCATAAGCAACAGCCTCCTTTGCATTACTCATATCAGGATCTGAAACAATTTCTAGTAAAGGTGTGCCAGCTCGATTGAGGTCAATTGCTGTAAATTCATCATACATGTCATGGATTGATTTGCCTGCATCCTCTTCAAGATGAGCGCGAGTAATCCCTACTATTTTGTTTTCACCATCCTCTAAAGATATATCTATGACTCCATTTCCAACGATAGGAATTTCAAACTGCGAAATTTGATAACCCTTTGGAAGGTCTGGATAAAAATAATTTTTGCGTGCAAAAATAGAGTTTTTGTTTATCGTTGCATTGATAGATAAACCAAACCGAAGTGCCATTTTAACGGCCTCCTGATTGAGAACCGGCAGCACACCAGGGAAGCCAAGATCGACAGCACATGCTTGCGTGTTAGCTGTTGCACCGAAGGCTGTAGATGCGCCAGAAAAAATCTTTGATTTAGTTTTTAACTGCGAGTGTATTTCAAGCCCAATTACAGTTTCCCAGGTCATAAATAACTCCTCATTAATCGACTGGTGATGCGTTATGCCAATCCGTTTTCAATTGAAACTGATGTGCAGTATTAAGCAATAATTCTTCAGACCAATGGTTACCTATCAACTGAAGACCTATAGGCAAATTATCAGAAAATCCGGCAGGAATACTCATACCTGGAAGCCCTGCTAAATTAACTGAAAGTGTATAAATATCTGCCAAATACATAGATACAGAATCTTTAATAGAGCCTAACTCGAAGGCCGGTGTAGGAGAGACTGGACCCATAATAACATCAACTTCTTTGAAAGCCTTTTTAAAGTCTTCACTTATGAGCTGTCGTACTTTTTGAGCTTTGAGATAATAAGCATCGTAATATCCAGCTGATAGTGCGTAAGCACCAATCATAATTCTTCTTTTGACCTCGTCACCAAAACCTTCAGAGCGCGACCTCAAGTATAAATCATTTAAATCTTTAGGGTCATCACATCGGTAGCCATACCTGACACCATCAAACCTTGAAAGGTTTGAAGAGCATTCGCATGGAGCAACGATATAGTATACTGGAATAGCATTCATTGAATTTGGCAATGAAACTTCAATAATCTCAGCTCCCATTGCCTCGTAGTCCTTTATGGCTTGGATGATTACCCTTTCAACACCTTTATCCAAGCCTTCAGAGAAGTACTCTTTGGGCAGTCCAATCTTAAGCCCCTTCAATGACTTTGATAAATTTTTAGTGTAATCAGGTACTGATTTATTGGCACTTGTTGAGTCTCTTTCATCAAATCCAGCCATTGCATTCAAAATTATTGCGGAGTCCTCAGCCGTTCGCGTCATTGGGCCTGCCTGATCTAGGCTTGAAGCATAGGCAATCATTCCATAACGAGAAATCCTGCCGTAGGTAGGCTTGAGCCCTGTAATGCCACACAAACTCGCTGGTTGACGAATACTACCACCTGTATCTGTTCCGGTAGCAAAGGGGGAAATACGAGATGCAACAGCTGCAGCAGAGCCTCCTGAAGAGCCGCCAGGTACTTTTTTTGTATCCCATGGGTTTTTGACGGACCCATAGTATGAATTTTCGTTTGATGAACCCATTGCAAACTCGTCCATGTTGGTTTTGCCAAGCATAACCATATTTTGAGAGTTTAGCTTTTCACTAAGGGTTGCGTCATAAGGCGAGATAAAGGAATCCAGCATTTTTGAGCCAGCACTGGTCTTTACACCCTTTGTGCAAAAAATATCTTTGTGCGCATAAGGGATACCAGTGAGCCCAGAAGCATTTCCTTTGGCCAGGATTGAATCCGCCATTTTAGCTTGAGTGAGGGCCTGTTCACTGGTGACTGATATGAAAGCGTTTAGCTCTGAATCATCAATTCGACTTAGATAGTGCTCAGTGAGCTCTAAAGAAGAGAAATCCCTACTTTTTAGTCCTTTAATTTGCTCAGCGATAGTTAGATTATGCATCATTATTCAATTACAGTTGGAACAAGAAAATGATTATTTCCTGTCTTCGGAGCAATCTCTTGAAACTCTTCAGACAAATCATCTTCAGTAACCTGGTCGTCCCTCAGGCGTTGAGACATCTCTAAAGGGTGCGCCATTGGTTCTGCATCTCCAGTATCTATCTCCCCAAGTTGATCCATTAAGCTAAGAATATTATTGAGTTCTTTAGTGCTCTGCTCTAATTCTGAATTCTCAATACTTAATCTTGCTAAATAAGCGATTTCCTTAACTTTATTATTATCTAGTGACATCTTTAAATTAGTTTAGTGACAAAAATTTGAAACAACCTTATTAAAATTTTCTTGTGAATAGGATCCGGTGATGAATGAATCTCCAATACTCTTGAGAAGGACCAAACGTATGTTGCCATCAATGGATTTCTTATCCAAAGACATTGCCTCAATCAAGGTTTCACTATCCACACCCTTTTTAATTGTTGTCGGGAGATTTGCTTTTGATAGTATGCTTTGAATACGATTTGTATCTTCTTTAGAAAGATCTCCTTCAAGCATTGATAGTCTTGTTGCCATACACATTCCAATAGAGACTGCTTCACCATGCAAATATGTTCCATAACCAAAAGTATTTTCAATAGCATGGCCAAAGGTGTGGCCTAGATTCAATAGTGCCCGCTTTCCTTTCTCGAATTCATCTAAAGCTACAATGTTAGCCTTGTCTTCACAAGAGCGAAAAACTATGTCAATGATTAAGTCTTTGTCTCGATTCATGATCGATTCAATATTTGCTTCTAACATTGAGAGAAAATCAGAATTCCCAAGCAGCCCATATTTGATGACTTCAGCCATTCCAGCAGAAAATTCTCGATCATTCAAGGTGTCTAATGTATTCACATCAATAATGACCGCTTTTGGCTGAAAAAAAGCACCTACCATATTTTTACCTAAATCATGATTAACGCCAGTCTTCCCACCAACACTTGAGTCTACCTGTGACAATAATGTCGTAGGGATCTGAATAAAGTTAACCCCTCTTTGGTATGAAGCTGCTGCAAAACCTGTAATATCTCCAACCACTCCTCCACCAAGTGCAATGAGGGTTGAACTCCTATCAAACTTTGACTTTAACAAAGCATCAAAAATAGTATTGACAGTTTCTAAGGTTTTGTATTGCTCTCCATCAGGCAATATTACAACCTCAACATTGTATCCTTCTAATTGCTTCGTAACTTGATCCAAATACAGTGGCGCAACTGTAGTATTTGACACAATCATGACCTGCTGACCATAAATATGATCTGTAATGAAAGATTTTTGGGATAGCAAGTCACCTCCAATATATATTGGGTACGACTTCGGTCCAAGCTCAACATTAAGAATTTTTGGATAATCTGTCATTAAGCAAACACCCTATTTTCTCCTTCACCGAAGACATTTTCAATACATCTATCGCATAAATCTTGATGTACCTTATTTTGGCCAATTTCTGGGCGATGATGCCAACAACGAACACACTTTTGATGATCACTTTTTTCAACTTTAATTGCGAGCGAACTATTAATCTCTTTAGCATCAGTTGGCTTATCTGATAACTGATTCACCCTAGCTTCAGAAGTGATAAAGACAAATCTTAATTCGTCCTTAAGGCCTAATAAGTTTTGATAATTGTCATCTTTACAGTAAATATCAACTTCGGCATCAAGTGATGACCCAATAATTTTATTTCGCCTCATATCTTCAAGCTCTTTTCTTAAATGTGTATTAATGTCTCTTGAAGCCTCAATCACTGGATTATCAAAATTACCCTCTAAACCCTCATACCAGGTTTGAAGGAAGACACTTTCATTACTAGCTCCTGGCAAGAATTGCCATATTTCCTCTGAGGTAAATGTAAGGATGGGTGATAACCACCTGACCATTGCATGAGAGATATGAAATAATGCACTTTGGGCAGAGCGTCTCGCCAATGAGTCAGTCTGGGTCGTATATTGTCTATCTTTAATGATATCTAAATAAAAACCACCTAAATCGTTGGTACAAAAATTAAGGATAGCTTTCATAACAAAATGAAAATTATAATTATCATATTCGTTAATAACTTGTTGCTGCAAATCATGGGTTTTTGAGACAATCCACCGATCTAGAATGAGCATGTTATTGATATCAACTAAATCATTTTTTGGATCAAAGCCCTGCATATTTGCGAGCATAAAGCGCATCGTGTTCCTAATTCTTCTATAGCTATCTGCACTTCGATTTAGAATTTCATCAGAAACTGTCATCTCGCCAGAGTAATCAGTGCTTCCAATCCAGAGCCTCAATATATCGGCGCCTAGAGAGTTTACAACTTTTTGTGGAGGGATGACATTACCAAGAGATTTACTCATCTTGTGTCCATTTTGATCTACCGTAAAGCCATGGGTTAAAACCTGCTTGTATGGTGCCCTTTCATTAATAGCACAAGAGGTTAAAAGGGATGATTGAAACCATCCTCGGTGCTGGTCTGAACCCTCAAGGTACATATCGGCAACATCACTTAAATAATCACTTGCTTTTAAAACGGCATAATGACTCACGCCAGAATCAAACCAAACATCTAGAGTATCAGTCGTCTTCTCATAATCTTTGGCTTCAGAGCCTAAAACATCCTCTGCTTTAAGTTTAAACCAAGCCTCAATTCCCTCAAGCTCAATTTTTTTGGCAACCACTTCAAACAAGTTCTCAGTGTCAGGGTGTAACTCTCCAGTGTTTTTATTAATAAATAAGGTGATAGGAGAGCCCCAATATCTTTGACGCGAAATACACCAGTCTGGTCTATTTCCAACCATTAGCTCAATACGTTTTTGTCCCCAGTTTGGAATCCACTTAACATTCAGTATTTCATCATTAACCTTATCTCTTAAGTTCTTTTGCGTCATTGAGACAAACCATTGCGGTGTTGCACGGAAAATAACGGGTGTTTTATGTCTCCAGCAATGCGGATATGAGTGGGTGATAGGTTCATGCTTGACCAGAGTACCCTGATTTTTTAACAAATCGATAATCGTAGCATTAGCCTTAAAAATAAACTCTCCAGCCACTCCCTCTGTAGATTCTATAAATACACCTCTTCCATCGACTGGACATTCCACAGGGAGGTTATACTGCAAGCCAACTACATAATCATCCTGACCATGCGCTGGTGCGGTGTGAACTGCTCCAGTACCTGTTTCAGTTGTGACGTGCTCGCCAAGGATGACTGGCACCTGTTTGTCATAAAATGGATGCTGAAGCATGATTCCCTCAAGCTCAGACCCTTTATATATTTTGCTTATTTTTTTAAAGTCTTTGATTCCATATCTCTCAAGAGAAGACTCAAGTAAATCTTCAGACATAATATACAAAACCTTACCAACATCAACCAAAGCATAATCGAGATCAGGATGAAGTGAAACAGCTTCATTGGCTGGCAGAGTCCAAGGTGTTGTAGTCCAGATAATGAACGATACAGGTTTGTCTTTTTCAAAGAAATCACCAACAACATTGAATGCAACATCAACTGTATCTGAGCCCTTATCTTTGTACTCTACTTCAGCTTCTGCCAGTGCAGATGAGCACTCTGTGCACCAATGAACGGGTTTAAAGCCTTTAGTAAGATGGCCATTTTTTACAATTTTTCCAAGTGCACGAACAATATCAGCTTCATATTTAAAATTTTTAGTTAAGTAAGGGTTATCCCAATCACCAAAAATTCCCAATCGCTTGAAATCAACTTTTTGTTTTTTGATTTGCTTATCCGCATACTCTCTACATGCAGCTCGAAACTCATCAGCAGAAATTTTATGACCAACCTTCCCTTTCTTTTTTTCAACCATGTGCTCAATTGGAAGCCCATGACAATCCCATCCAGGAACATAAGGGGCATCATAGCCAGATAAGGTTTTGCTTTTAACAATAACGTCTTTAAGCACTTTGTTAACAGCATGTCCAATATGAATATCACCATTTGCATAAGGAGGCCCATCATGCAAAACAAATAAAGGCTTACCTTTAAATTTTTGACGAATTTGTTTGTTAATATCTTTGTCTTGCCATTCTTTAAGAAAGGAACCTTCTCGATTCGCCAAGTTAGCCTTCATTGGAAAATCTGTAGTAGGTAAATTTAAGGTATTTTTGTAGTCAGACATTTAGGCGTATATTATTTCTATCTAAAAACGCCATTATACTTGACACATAAGGTATATCAAGATTGATAATCTCATGAAAATGTAATTTTTAACGTCTAAAAAAGTACTAATTTAACTCTATAAATTAACTGACTTGAGAAGTGCTTGCACCTGTTTAGGTTTGAGATATTCTGATTGATTTGCTCGCAACTTTTCCGGCAAACGTATATCACTAAATCTTGTTCTTATCAGTCGAGAAACTTTAAAATCTAAAGCCTCCCATAGCCTTCTTACTTCTCTTTTTCTGCCTTCTCTAACAACTACATGGTACCAACGGTTAGCACCCTCCCCGCCTCCAAGAGTGACGCGATGGAATTTTGCAAAGCCATCATCTAATTCAATGCCTGATGTGAGCTGTTTAATGTGTTCATCCTCTACCTTACCTAAAACACGAACTGCATACTCTCTATCTATTTCTGAACTGGGATGCATTAATTTATTAGCTAAATCTCCGTTATTGGTAAATAGAAGTAGTCCTGAGGTGTTCAAATCCAAACGACCCACCATAACCCATCGAGTGTTCTCAGGCAGGAAGTCAAAAACACTCTTTCGGCCCTCTTCATCCTTATTTGTGCATATTACGCCGGCCTGCTTATTTAGGATTAGTACTTTTGTCTCTTCCTCTGAGTATCGCTCAAGATCTATTAACCTTCCATCAATGGTTACCCTATCGGTTATAAGGGCTTTATCGCCAAGCTTTGCTTCTTGATTATTTATTGAAATTCTTCCTTGTTCAATTAATCTTTCTGCCCAGCGCCTAGAACCGTACCCTGCATTAGCAATGAGTTTTTGTAATCGTTCAGACATGAATTTGTATTTTAATTTAGTAGGTTATTCCCATGGCATCTCGAACTTCGTCCATAGTGGTTCTTGCCACTATTCGTGCTCGCTCAGAACCTTCAAAGATTATTTCCTGAATTAGGTTAGGGTTTGACTCATACTTAGTGATTTCTTCCTGAATAGGCTCTAATTCAGAATTGATCGAGTCCACAATCGGTTTTTTACACTCGATACAGCCTATTTTGGCTTTTGTACAACCTTCCTTAACCCAGCTCAGAGTTTCATCAGAGGAATATATTTGATGCATTTGCCAAACAGGGCATTTATTAGGATCTCCAGCATCTGTTAATTTAATACGCGCTGGATCTGTTGGCATTCGGTTCACCTTTTGCTTAACTGCTTCAGGCTTCTCTCTTAAAGAGATCGTATTATTGTATGACTTAGACATTTTTTGACCGTCCAGACCCGGCATTTTTGATGCTTTAGTAAGAAGCGCCTCAGGCTCAGTTAATATAATCCTTCCCAAACCTTCTATATAGCCAAGGAGTCTTTCTCTATCGCCGAGGGTGATGTTTTGCTGTTCACCTAGCAGCGCTTTTGCCTTTACAAGTGACTCATCATCACCGGTCTCTTGATAGGCTTTTCTGAGTCCTCTATAAAGTTTGGATTGTTTCTTTCCCATCTTGCCAATCGCCAATTCAGCTTTCTCTTCAAAGTCAGGTTCTCTGCCATACACAAAATTAAATCGCCTTGCAACCTCTCTTGTGAACTCAACATGCGCGACCTGATCCTCACCAACAGGAACAAGCCCGGCCTTGTAAATTAATATGTCAGCACTTTGAAGAAGTGGGTAACCCAAAAACCCATAAGTTGATAAGTCTTTAGATTTCATTTTTTCTTGCTGGTCCTTAAATGATGGAACTCGCTCTAACCAGCTCAGAGGGGTTGTCATAGATAAAAGTAAATGAAGCTCTGCATGCTCAGGAACTTTAGACTGGACAAATAGGGTTGAAGTGTTTGGATTAAGGCCAGTCGCCAGCCAGTCAATAACCATATCTGAGACGTTCTTTTCTAGATCAAGTCTATCAGAATAGTGGGTTGTAAATGCATGCCAATCTGCAACAAAATAATAAGAATCATACTCGTTTTGAAGTCTAGCCCAGTTTTTAAGAACACCATGATAATGACCAAGATGAAGCTGACCCGTTGGACGCATTCCTGATAGTACGCGATGATCTTTCATTGTATTTAATTAAGGGTTGAATGTTTAATTATATTATCCCACAGATTGGCTATAGCTTTCCAAGCCATCTAGAACCAAATTTTCAAAGAATTCTATAGATTCAGGAAGCTCTTTTTTGATATCTTTTGCCATGCCCCCACAAACAGAAACGACCC
>Ga0233433_10000176_pt1 | contig 72743 bp, 68 predicted proteins | sample SI_122_August201_5_FD_179868 | JGI IMG/M metagenome (GOLD analysis project Ga0233433, IMG submission 179868) | Seawater microbial communities from Saanich Inlet, British Columbia, Canada - SI_122_August2016_100_MG | ecosystem: Environmental > Aquatic > Marine > Inlet | place: Canada: British...
TCCAGCAGATACTGAAGTCGTGCTTGCTAGTAGCGCTGTTGCCGCTAGCGTTGTTAACTTATTATTCTTCATATTTTCTCCATTAAAATTATATGAATCACATCCTGCACACAATTGAGCAGAATTAAATCCAGTTTATTACGGGGGTTGTTTCAAACTGTTGAGAATTGTTACAAACTATGACAATTTGAATCGAAGAATGAATAGTAAGGTGTTGAATCTAATAAAGTTTTACTGTTTTTACTCTGTGTTACTTAGATCGAACTCGAAAGGAACTCTGGATGAGTGATGGTGTCTTATAGGTGTATCACTGGACAGATCGATCAAAAAGCTATACCAAGATAAATATTTCTTATCACCTTTACTACCCAGGCAAAAAATATAATCTCCTGTTATTAAAAAGTTGTCTCCAGGCAACTCCTTAATTATGGCATTTTCAACATTTACCTCAACAGAAGCATCACTATTAAAAGCGACCTCAAAGTAACCTTTTATTTCGTTATTTGATGTTAAGAGTTTTGGCAGAAAAGTTGGCAAAAGAGTTGCACTATCATGATACAAGCTAAGGATGCTTTTTGTATCAGCGTTATTGAAATAGTTAGCCCATTTCTCAATTACGTTTTCAGGTGTCATAAATAAAATTTAAAAAAATAATTAAATATTTTAAACTAGGAAGTTGATTTAAAAAATAGATATATTCCTTATGCCTGATTCTTTTTAAACCCCTGGTATACCTGAAGAGCTATTAATGGTACCAGTCTGTCTATTATGATTCCGGTATAAAGAGTTATAACTCCAAAGCATTCATTACTTCGTAGCAAGCTCCCATCGTATGGTAATCTACTTTTCCAGCTGGACTTTTAAGGTCATCATACTTATTGTTGTTTGAGTCCAGAATACGATACCACGCACCATATTTATGATCAATCATATGCTCCCAACTAAAGCTCCAGATTCGATCATACCAATCCCAATAATATTTATCATTAGTCCTATGGGCTAACAATGCAGCGGCTGCAATTGTTTCTGCTTGAACCCAAAAATATTTATCTTTATCGGAAACATCGCCATTTGGCGCAAAACCATAATAAAGTCCCTCATTTTTTTCATCCCAGCCCATTTCAACAGCGTCTTCGAAAAGCTCTACAGCTCTAGGAAGAAGCCAGTCTTCACTTACATATCGCTCAAGAATTAAGAGTAGTTTTGACCATTCAGTTAGGTGACCAACTTGAAAACCCCACGGTCTAAATAAGTCATCTGGCTTATCTTTATTGAAAGTCCAATCAATCTCCCAATTAGCATTGTAATGCTCCCAAATCAAGCCGTCAGCTTGCTCCGCCTGTCTATTACAAATATTGTTGGAAATGATTAAAGCCCTGTCAAGATACTTTTTATCATCTGTAGCTTCAAAAGCAGCTATTAAAGCCTCACAAGAATGCATATTTGCGTTCTGTCCACGATAATTTGATACCTCAGTCCAATCAGCACTAATCTCGTCAGCATAGAGTTCATAGTTATTTTGCCAAAAATGCTTCTCCATTAGCTCAAAAGTCTCCTCAATATAACTTTTAGCTTCAAGAATTCCAGCCTTGTAAGCAGTCGAATAAGCCAACAAAACAAAAGCTAATCCATAACAGTAATTAGTAGAATCTTTAACATCACTATTTTTTAAAATCCATGCATACCCTCCCGTTTGCTTAATAAGGTGAGTATTTCTCAAAAAATCTATCCCATGACGAATAATGTCGATATATTTGTCATTTTTTAGGTGGATGAATGCCATTGAGTAGTTAAAGATAAATCTTGTACTGCTAACTAAATGCCTGGTGCTGGAATCATAGATACTTCCGTCATCTCTAAAATGATGAAAAAAGCCACCAACTTCATAATCAATGCATTTTGGATGGTAAAAATCCATGATTGAGCTAGCATGATTAATAAGGAAATCCTTATCTTGAAAAGCTGGGCTTCTCTTTGAGCTCATTAAACCGGAAAATAGACTTCTACTACGAGTCCACCGCCAGAGCGATCTCGAAGCTCAAGCTCACCGCCATGAATATTGGCAATACTCCGGGCAATTCCTAGACCAAGGCCTGAGTGAGAATCACTTAATTCATGATCTAAGCGATAATAAGGCTTAAAGACTTTTGCCTTGTTAGTATCACTTAAGCCGGGACCTCGATCTTTAATTTGTATATATATCCCTGTTTTCTTTTTTTGCCCTGTGACTTCGACGCCTTTGCCGTAGCTTAATGCATTATTAATCAGATTAGAAAAAAGACGTTCGATTGCTATAGCACGTCCTTTCATTGAAATTGTCTTTTTGAAGTCAATTGTTATTGGAAGTCCTTTAATCTCTTCTTTTTTTAGAATTGCTGTCAAAAGAGTTGACAATTCAATTGTAGTGGTATTTTCATGCTCAATACCATCGGTCATAATTTTTAAACTTCCCTTAACCATTGATTCAAGATAATCTAAATCACCAATTAAGTCATCCTTGATTGGGCCATCTTCAACTTGCTCCACTCTGAGCCGAGCCCTGGTTAGTGGTGTTTTTAAATCGTGAGAGATAGCAGCAAATGACCTTTCCCTGTCTGCTATAAATTTTTGAATACGCCTTGCCATTGAATTAAAGGCACCTATCGTTGCCACTATCTCTTTAGAGCCCTTTTCTTCCATTTGGTGAGGGTTGCGCCCTTTTCCGAGAAGATCTGCTTGATGCGCCAAAGTCTTTAATGGTAAAACAAGCCACCTAACAAATAGGAAAGTTAGTAATAGCGCTGTTAGAGAGACCGCTAAAAGATTAAATATTCTCTCACCATTAATCCAGTCAATACCTAATAATAATTCACCATTTGGAACTACTGAAGTTAGATACATCCATTCATCATCGTCAACTGGAAACTGGATGACCACAAACGGACTTCTATCGCCAGGCTCTAAAAGGGCAAATCTTTTCCATTCGGGTGAAAGAGAAACCATTAAATTGTCACCAGTTAGTATTTTTAGATTGTCAAAGTCAACAAAAATAATCTCCATGTTGTCGATTTGACCAATTTGAGCAGCCATACTGCTCTTCAAATTCTTTCGCACTAACGAGGAGAATTGAGATTCTTGAATTGAGACCAAATCAATATATTGCTTATTAACAGAAACAAAGAAGCGAGTTCCACCCATATCCCTGAGTTGATCAAGGACAATATGGCGATATTCTTTTGGGAGCTCTCCAAAGAATTTGACTGTCTGGGCAATTCGAGCACCCATAGCCTGAGAGACTTCAACCATTCTTTCTTTTTCTGAATTCTGAAGCTGACCAACCCACAGCCAAGCGCCCAATATTTGCGCGAAGAAAATTCCAACAAACAAGACTGTTGTCATCCTAGCAACAATTGTTTTAGGAGTTAATTTAGATAAAAAGATTGGTAATTTACTCAATTTTTTAATAGGAGGACATACCCCTTGCCTCTTACGCTTTGAATAATTTCTCCATCAAAATGGCTGCTGAGTTTGTGTCTTAATCGACTCACAATTGTATCAATCGAACGATCCAGAGGATCTACTTTTCTTCCGTGGAGCAGCTCTCCAATTTCATCTCTGCTGAGAACTGTGCCAATTTGCTTATGAAAAACGCATAGCAAGTCAAACTCTGTACCTGTTAATTCAAGCTCTTCTCCACCAATAAAGGCGCTTCTTGCAGCGTAATTCATAACGATATTGTTATCAACGTCCTCTTCTTTTATTTCTGAACGCCTTAATAGCGCTTTAATTCTTGCGAGAAGCTCTCTTGGATTAAATGGCTTTCCCATATAGTCATCAGAGCCCAGCTCTAATCCCAAGATACGATCAAGATCATCACTTGCAGCTGTCAGCATAATAATGGGTATGTTTGAACTTTGGCGCACTCTTTTGCACACTTCGAGACCATCTATACCTGGAAGGCCAATATCTAAAACAATTAAATTAAATTTGTTTATATCTTTTTTTAAAAAGGATTCGCCATCAGTAAAGGCGTCAACCTCAAAGCCATTTTTTGTTAGATATTGATCCAACAATTTAAGAATTTCTGGATCATCATCGATGATTGCGAGCTGCTTCATTCTTAAATATTATCGAGTATAAAAACAATTGATTATAGACATAGAAAATATTTATGCAATTTTTGGGCAAAAAAAATGACCTCAAAAGAGGTCATTTCTATTTATTTTCAAGAAAAAGCATTACCCTAAGAAGTATTGATCTATTTGTGACAAAGGAGTTGTTGATGCAACGTCAGCACCTCCCTCTTCTCTAATTGCTACAATATCAGGGCGTTCACCAAATGATTTGACATACGATGGATCTTTCATTTCAACTAGTATAAAGACAGCTGTTTCGTCTGGATTTGCCCCTGCCCAAATCACCTTTGCACCTTGCTCATTCATCTGAGGTTCAAGGCTTTTAGCCATTTCTGACCAAGTTTTCCAGCCCTTATTAATATTTATTGTCATTAACATGCGCACCATCTTATTTCTCCTTATTACTTATTAAAAAATACATTGTAGTATATTTTTTCAGTGTTATGCTGTAACTTAAATTACCAATAATTCAGTCCAACTTGTTGTGTATCTGTTTGACTTGAATTCAGCCCTTGGGAGCCATCTGTTATTGCCTAGTTCGCTAGCGTATTTAACTGATTTATTGAATCTTTTATTGACGCTTCTTATCGTATTCGATTTTTGGCGTGCCATAACCTGAACCTGACTATTTTGAGTTACCGAAAATAGGTCCTGCTGCTGATAATTTCTAGTTAGGTTGCCTAAGACTAAACCGCCCTTATAAAAAGAATATCCGGGTTTATAAATTAGCCTTAGTATTTGCGCTACTAAAGGAATAATTTGAGACTGATCTTGAATAGCAGTTGTCATTCCTACTGTTTTTGATAGGTGAACACAAGGCTTATCTTTCTTATGAGGATTGGTATAGATGAAAACCGTAATAGTTGTCGTTGCTAACTGATGATTATTGAGCTTATTAACAGCTCTTCTAGTAAGGTTAGTCAAGGCTTGGTTTAGCTCATCAAAATCTTTCAAATCACAGCCAAAGGAGCGTGAAGAGACAATCTGTTGTCTGACTGGAGGAATAGCCTCAATAGGAATACAAGAGTTACCATAAAGCTCCTTATAAATCTTTTTTCCATTGACTCCTAAAAGAGTTTCAATCACACCAACATCAGATTGATAAAAGTCATAGCTAGTATAAATACCAATACGATTTAATTTTTTAGCGCTTTGCCTCCCTATACCCCATAAGTCTCCAACCTCAACTGACTTCAACAGCTTGCAATATCTTTCATAAGATAAATCATCAATATCAAAAACACCATCAAATCGTGAGTACTTCTTAGCAATACGATTAGCGAGCTTTGCCAAAACTTTAGTGCTTCCGATGCCAACACATACCGGGATTCCGGTCCAGTTCTTGACGCGCCTTCTTAGAGAGTGCATATGGTCCATCAAATTAAGTGGAAGCCTCTTGAGGTCTATAAAACTTTCATCGATAGAGTAAACCTCTTGAACAGGAGAGTACTCTCCAATAACCTTCATCACTCTTGAAGACATATCTCCATATAAAGGATAGTTTGAGGATTTCACCACTACGCCATTTTGAGTAATTAAGTTTTTGAGCTTGAAGTAAGGCGCTCCCATTTTAATACCTAATACTTTTGCCTCATTGGAGCGTGCTATGATGCAGCCATCATTATTAGAGAGAACAACGATAGGTTTGCCCTCTAACTTGGGTTCAAAGACTCTTTCGCAGGAAGCATAAAAGTTATTACAATCAACCAGTGCAAACTTAGCTCGATTATTCATATTGGTGTATTACAGATGTCACAACACCCCATATAATGAGCTCGTCGTCACCCCCAATCTTAATGTCTTCAAAGTCAGGGTTTTCAGCTTTAAGGGTTATATTTCCTTTGTATTTATGTAGACGCTTCACAGTAAATTCGCCGTCAACAACTGCGATCACTATTTTTCCACTTTTGGCACTTAAAGATTTATCGACTATGAGGATGTCGCCCTGCTGAATACCAGCTCTTATCATCGAATCACCCTGAGCTTTAACGAAAAATGTAGCCTCTTTGTGATGAATAAGGTGTGTATTTAGGTCAAGGGTATCCTCTAGGTGATCGTCTGCTGGAGAAGGGAATCCCGCCTGGACACGAGAAGTAAAAATTGGAATTGGCAGCTCTGTTGGACTATCCTTAACTACAAGAACTTCGACATCAGATTTCATTTGAGATTTATATATCTCAATGACAGGATTAATAGAATCTACCAGACTAATAGGCACTCTAATAACCTTGGTTTCTTCTTTAAAACTACCAGAGTTTTTTTTACGGCCAGCGCCCTTTCGAGAGCCTCCATGAGTATGTTTATTCATTCAACTTGATTTATGTAACAATATTCAAGTTGAGATTATAAATTAACCTATATCAGAGGTCAATAGTTGCCTTAAGATAAAACTATGTATTTGCTAATTGGCGTAATTTTTTTGCTGCATCGCTATGACGGCTGATCAGTTCAGATTCATCTTTTCCAACAATTTGGCTGTCAACAACTTTCCAGTTTCCGGCAATCATAACCCTGTCAGCTTTTTGTGCCCCGCACAACAATAATGCCGCTAAAGAATCGTGACTACCGGAGAATCTGAGTTCATCGAGCTTAAATAAGGCTAAATCTGCCTGTTTGCCAACCGCAATCTCACCAATATCAAACCTTCCCAGAAGTGCAGCTGAACCTTTAGTAGCCCAGTGATAAGCCTTTTGATGTGTAATTCTTGAGGCGCCATAGCGTAAACGCTGCAAGTACATTGCCTGCCTAAGCTCAGCAATCATATTTGATCCGTCATTCGAGGCAGAGCCGTCCACACCAAGGCCAATGACAGAGCCTGCTTCTTCAAGCTCAAGGTTATGGCAAATACCAGAGGCTAGCATCATATTTGAAGTTGGACAATGACAAATACCAACACTATTCTCACCCAATTTTTTGATCTCTTCTTTATTAAAGTGTATGCCGTGAGCAAGCCAGGTTCGATCAGATAGCCAGCCGACACTGTCAAGGTAGTCGACTGTTCTCAAACCAAACTTTTCTAAACAAAAATTTTCCTCATCTATTGTCTCAGCTAAGTGGGTATGAAGCCTTACATTATGATGCTTAGCAAGTTCTGCAGTTTCTGTCATTAAATCAGTGGTTACCGAGAAAGGAGAGCACGGTGCAAGAGCGATTTGAGTCATTGCGCCTTCGCTACTGTCATGATAAGTTTTAATGAGACGTTCACTATCAGATAAGATTTGCTCTTTAGTTTGAACGACTGATTGCGGAGGCAAGCCTCCATCCTTTTCTCCAAGGCTCATTGAGCCTCTGGTTAAAACAACACGCATTCCTAATTTTTTAGCCTCTTCCACTTGAATATCAATAGCACTTTCAAGCTGACTTGGAAACAAATAATGGTGATCACTCGCTGTAGTACAACCCGAGAGCAAAAGCTCTGACAATGCTAGTTCAGTTGAAACTGCTAACATTTCTGGCTGAATATTTGCCCAAACCCTATAGAGGCTCTTTAGCCATGGAAAAAGCTCTTTATTCAAAGCCTCAGGATAGGCTCTTGTCAGTGTTTGATAAAAGTGGTGGTGTGTATTTATAAGGCCAGGTAGTAAAACACTGTCACTTGCGTCATAAGTCTCATCAATTCGACTGTTTGGACTTTGACCCTGTGGAATCAATTCAATAATTTCTTGACCTTGTATGACGACACCTCCCTCTGCATTTTCTGCGAAGATTGCTAGAGGATTTTTAATCCAGGTTATTGATTGATCTTTAGAAGCCATATAAGACTTGATTAAGACTAAATAAAATGATGATACACAATCAAAAACTAAAGATAAACTCCTTTTTCGTCAAACCAGCTTTTAAAGCGTTATTGGCCGCTCAGATAAGAACAAATAAGGACTTTTTCAGCTAGTCAGCTGCAAATTCATACAATAAGTTGTAGAGCACTTTTTTTCTTTTTTTAGTTGCAAAACTAGCATCAATACTATTTTTGACGAGCTTAAGCGCCTGATCTTCTGAAAGGCCAAGGTTGTCATAAAGAGAAATAAAATTTTCCGTCATGTAGCCTCCAAAGTACGAAGGGTCATCCGAATTGACGGTTACGCATACCCCTTGCTCTAACATTTCCAGAATAGTATGGCTTGCCATCTCTTCAAAGATCTTTAATTTGACGTTGGATAGTGGGCAAACAGTCAGTGGTATTTGATTATTAATTAATCTCAGCATTAATTCTGGGTCATCAATGGCTCTTACTCCATGGTCAATTCTTTCAATATTAAGAATATCTAAGGAGCTCCATATGTAGCTTGCTGGACCCTCTTCTCCTGCATGCGCCACTAACTTATAACCCATATCTTTAGCTTGACTAAAAACATTCGCAAATTTTTCAGGTGGGTTGCCTTTTTCAGAGCTATCCAGTCCAACACCATAAATATAGTCAGTGTACTCTGATGACTCTTCCAACGTTTTGATTGCACTTGATTCATCCAAGTGCCTCAGGAAACACATGATTAACTTCGACGTAATTCCAAGCCTCTCCTCAGCATCAGCCAGTGCATCTGAGATTCCGTTAATCACGACTTTAAATGGAACGCCTCTATCCGTATGTGTTTGAGGATCAAAGAAAGGCTCTACATGTAATACATTCTGCTCCTTACACCTTAATAAGTAGTCCCATGTTAGATCATAAAAATCCTGCTCATGAAGAAGAACCTCGGCGCCTTGATAATAAATATCAAGGAAATCTTGAAGATTAGAAAATTGATAAGCTTTTTTAACTTCATCCACGCTATTAAAAGCCAATGGAATAGCATTTCTTTTGGCTAACTCAAACATTAGTTCAGGTTCAAGGGTGCCCTCTAAATGAAGATGAAGCTCTACTTTAGGTAGGTCATTTAGCCACGTATGAGAAATTTCAGACATATTTATTCCAAAAAAAACGCGTCCCAAGTAAAACTCAGGACGCGATTAAAGTTAAAACTTAAATGGTTATATCTTAGTTAGGATACTTACTATCAATACCCTCAACATAGAAGTCCATTGTTAGTAGATCTGGAAAGTTAGGCGGTGTTTCGCCTTCCGCTAACCATGGAGAACCATCTTGCTTATTAATTGGTCCTGTAAACGGATGAATAGCACCCATTGACAAGTCAATAATAGCCTTCATTGCTTCATTCTTAACATCAACAGGCATACTGTTGTTCAATGGAGCAAACTTAACCATACCTTGTTGGACGCCATCAAAAGTATCTTGAGAAGCCCAAGTGCCATCTTTCACAGCCTGAACACGGTCTAGGTAGTATGGTCCCCAGTCATCGATAATACCAGTCAACTGAGCATTAGGACCCCATTCACGCATGTTTGAAGCCTGTCCAAACGCATAGATACCTTTCTCTTCAGCAACTGTGATAGGTGCCGTTGAATCAGTATGTTGCATTAGAATATCCGCACCCTGTGCGATTAGAGCATTAGCAGCATCCGCCTCTTTACCTGGATCGTACCATGTGTAAACCCAAACAACCTTAACTTGAACGTCAGGGTTAACAGATCTAGCAGCTAAGAATGCTGCGTTAATTCCACGAATCACTTCAGGTATTGGGAACGATGCAATATAACCAATAACATTACTCTTGGTCATTCTTCCCGCCATCTTTCCAATAACATGTCTACCTTCGTAGAATCTTGCAGAATAGGTTGACACATTGTCTGCCTGTATATATCCAGTTGCATGCTCAAATTTAACATCTGGGTAGCGCTTGGCAACTTTAATTGTTGGATTCATATAGCCAAAAGATGTTGTAAAAATAATATCATTTTTACGTGCAAGACTTGTAATAACTCTCTCTGAATCCGAGTTCTCTTCCACACTTTCTACGGTCGTGATAACGACATCATCACCCATCTTTTCTTTTACATATTTTGCACCTTGGTCATGCGCAAAAGTCCAGCCATGATCTCCAGTTGGGCCAATATATACAAAAGCTGCCCTTACTGGATCAGCAGCAACATTACCAGTGAATGCAAGGACTAAACTTAATAACGAGAGCTTTATAACACTCGAAAATCTTCGATTAGACATACTTCTTCTCCTTATAGTTGATTAACAAATTGTCTTACTTTTTTTACTACTTATATAAAATAATTCTCAGCAAACTAAGTTGTTGAATGAAATATTCTACCCAAACAATTAGGTACTGTGCGATTTGTTTTATTTTTTAATCTCATTCTTAAACTGACAAGAATAATTATGGTTGCGAGATAAGGCAACATAGATAAATACTGCGCACTAATTCGAATATCAAAGCCTTGTGCATGCAGCTGCAGAATGGTAATTCCCCCAAATAAAATGGCTCCTAAAATAATTCTAAAGGGCTGCCATGATGCAAAAACTACTAGGCCTAGCGCAATCCACCCTCTCCCGGCAGTCATATCCTCTCCCCAAATTGGAACTTGGACAAGAGATAAAAAAGCACCCCCAACACCTGCCATTGCCCCACCAAACAATATGGCCATTACCCTATATCTGACAACATTATGTCCAATTGCATGGGCTGCATCATGATTGTCTCCTATTGCACGCAGAATTAAACCTTGTTTGGTTTTAAACAAAAACCACCAAACTAAGTAGACCATTAAAAATGCAACGTATACCAAAGGGTTGAAAGAAAAAATTAACGGACCTATGAATGGAATATCTGAAAGAACAGGAATATGAATTGAGGTTATGAGTTGAATCGTTTCCTCGGTGTAGCCTCTCCCAACAAAAGCTGAAAAGCCGAGACCAAAAAGAGTTAATGCAAGACCCGTTGCGACTTGATTAGTCAGTAAGTATTGGGTTAAAAAGGCAAAAATAGAAGCTATGGCCATACCCCCAAAGAGTGCTGCAAGAACTGCTAAATAAGAGTTTCCAGTATGAAACTGAACAACAAAACCCATCAGAGCTCCGACAATCATCATACCTTCAACGCCAAGATTCAGAACACCAGATCGTTCTACTAATAGCTCACCAATCGCTGCAAAGATAAGCGGGACTGATGCAATACTTATCCCAATAATTATGTTAATAAATAGGCTTTCATTCATAGTCTTTAGTCTTTAGTTTTATTAAGTACAACTTTGTATTTGATCAATATGTCGCATGCAAGAAAATAAAACAGCAACATGCCCTGAAAAATTTGAGTTATTGAACTTGGCAAGTTGTAATCAATCTGAACATTCTCGCCACCGACATAACTTAAAGCTATCAGTAAAGATGAGAATAATATACCAATAGGATGTAGCCTAGCCAAGAAAGCTACAATGATTGCGGTAAATCCATAAAACTGAGGCAGCCCAGGGGTTAGCTGCCCCGCAGGCCCTGCGGCTTCAAATAATCCAGCAAGGCCAGCAAGACCACCTGATATAAGAAGAGAATACCAAACCGTTTTGTTATCATCAAATCCGGCAAATTTTGCAGCGCGGGGTGCACTTCCACTAATTTTAATTTGCATACCAAACATGTGTTTTTTAATGCCAAACCAAGCCAATATTGAAAGCAAAATAGCTACCAGTAAACCTATGTGTAAGCGTGTCCCATCCCAAATAATTGGCAGCATAGCGCTATCATGAAATATCCTACTTTCTGGAAAATTAAAGCCCGAAGGGTTTCTTAAAGGACCCTGAAGCATTGCACTCAAAAACAATACCGCTACGTAGGTAAGCATCAATGTCACTAAGATTTCATTGACTTGATACCTTATACGAAGAAAAGCTGCAATACCGGCATAGAACATGCCGCCCAAAATACCTGCAAGAGCCATCAATGGTAAAAGCCAAAAACCTTCAACATTATAAAAGTACAACCCAACAGCACCGCCAGTAATACCACCAATAACATACTGACCCTCAGCTCCAATATTCCATATGCCAGCCCTAAAGCCTATAGATAACCCCAAACCAATAATCATTAACGGGGCAGCCTTAACCAAAAGCTCAGAGAAATAGTAAGGGTCGATTAGTGGTTCGGCAAAGAGCGTAAAGAAAACACTTGAAACTTTGATATCTTCCAAAATAAAAATAAAAATTACAAATGCAGAAAGCGCGGTCAAAGTCAGCGCAATGATTGGCGACAATATGATCATCGCCTTTGAATTTTCAACTCTTGGTATGAGCTTAATCATTATTTTCACCTCCAACCATTAGCTGTGAAATTTTTTCTAGACCGTCTTTTTTCATATCTACTGCTTCTGAAAGTCTACCCTCAGAAAGGACATGAATTTGTTCACACAAGCTTAATATTTCATCTAAATCTTGAGAGATAATCAGTATTGCAGAGCCCTGATCTGCAAGCGATATGAGTGATTGATGTATATTATTGGCTGAACCAGCATCAACGCCCCATGTAGGCTGAGAAACAATGAGTAGTTTTGGAGATCTTATTAGCTCCCTACCAACCATAAATTTTTGTAAATTGCCGCCAGACAAAGATTTAGCCAGCATCCTGCTTGAAGGTGTTTGAACATCAAAGTCGCTAATAACTTGCTCTGAAAAACTAGACACAATATTCCAATCAATTACTCCACGACGGGTCATTTGATCTGAATTAGGACGACTCAATAGCATATTTTCATCAAGAGACATATCTGGAACGGCGCCATGTCCTAATCGCTCTTCAGGAACAAAAAACATTGAAAGCTGACGCCTTTCATGAGAATTCAAAGAGCCGATATCTTCGCCATTAAAATTCAAAACGCCGCTTGAAGAAGACTTTTCACCGATAAGAAGCTCCATTAATTCATCTTGGCCATTGCCAGCAACCCCAGCGATACCCACAATACTTCCTTGCTTTAAAGTGAGAGAGATATCAATTAAATTAACGCCATACATGTCGTCGCTCTGGCAACTAAGGTTGTTGATTGAAAAAATATCTGAACCCACATTAATATTGCTTCTTGCTAATTCTGTAAGCTTCTTTCCAATCATCATTTCAGCCAATTCCTTTTGAGTATGCTCTTGAGGTACACAGCTTTGAACCAGCTTACCTCCTCTCAGAATTGTTGCTTCACTACAGATCTCTCGAACCTCTTCGAGTTTATGTGAAATATATAAAATAGCACAGCCATCGGCTGCAAGTTTTTTAAGAGTTACAAATAAATCAGAGACTTCTTGCGGCGTCAGAACTGAAGTAGGCTCGTCCATAATCAAAAGCTTTGGATTTTGAATCAAGCAGCGGATTATTTCAACTCTTTGACGCGCACCAACTGATAGATCACCAACTACTTGCTGAGGGTTAACATCGAGACCATACTGTTTTGAGTATTTCAAAATTTCATCGGTAAAGTTTTCATTCAGACCAACGCCATCTAGACCCAAAATAATGTTCTCTTCAACCGTTAAAGACTCAAATAATGAAAAATGCTGAAACACCATTGCGATTCCATTTTCTCTAGCTTCAAAAGGGCTCTTAGGACTATACTTATCTCCAGTCCATTTCATATCGCCACTATCTGGCATTAATGATCCATAAATAATCTTTACTAAAGTTGATTTGCCAGCACCATTTTCACCAAGAAGTGCATGAATGCTTGAATCTTTTATATTCAAGGACACACTATCATTAGCTTTTAAATCGCCATAAGACTTAGTAATATTGGAGACTTCTAATTGATATTTCATAACACTTTAATTTGTTTTTGATTTTCAATAAAATTAATTAAATCCATTGCAATTACTACAGCAATCGCAGTAGGTGACTTTAATATTTTTTGTTTTTGGCCAATTGGGCAAGTAAATTTATCGATCACTTCTTCTGGATAACTTTTTTTAATAAAACGATCCCTAAATTTTCTCCCTTTAATGGTTGACCCAATCATACCCAAATAACTAAAGTTATTTTGAATAATCATTTTTTCACAAATTTCAAAATCAATTTTATGACTGTAGGTTATTACCAGGCAGTAAATATCATCTGGAAGATCCGAAACACTTTCAACAAATTCATCGCAAATAATTTTTATCTGGGAGGTGTCTCCCTGATATTTATCAAACTGTTCTTGGCGATCATCAATCCAAATTAATTTAACAGGAAGGTTAGTAATAATTGGCATTAGTGCACGAGAAATATGCCCCGCTCCAAAGATTACCACTGGCAGTAATTCACTAGATGCTGACTTCTCCAAACAAATTTCAGACTTGAAGCCAGATTCATCTTCAAACTCAACTATCCTAGGGCTCTGATAATTTTTCATGAGTTTAGATGCATTCTCTTCTACAAAATTAGATAACTTTTTGTCGTCTGATGAGGAATAAAAGTTATTATGCGTGTACAAAAACTTTTGCTTATCAAGTTTTGAATTATTATCATTATCAATGCTAGTTGCCAAAATAAAATCTTCACTTTCCTTATAAAAATTTGATACTTTATCAATCCATGAATCTTGAACCTTCAGGGTCGAGTTACTGCTCAAAAAGCTTTCAAACAAAACCTTAACATATCCGCCACAACACTGCCCTAAAGTCGCACCTAATGGATATTTAATGAGCTGATTACTACTGGTATGAAGATTTAGCATATCCTTAGCAGATGACAATGCTTTGAATTCAAGATTCCCACCACCAATACTCCCATAAATAGCCTCATTGGCTGTATAAATAATCTTATCTCCATTGTTGCATGGTGTTGAGCCTTTAGTAGCAATAATTGTAATTATTACAAAGCCATTATTTAATGCTAATGCTGTCTTTATGGACTTAAGCCAACTACTCATAATTAACGATTAAGAATCTTTATTAAGACTAAAAAAAACTTGCTCAAAACTTGCAGGAGCATTAAGACGACCGACATTCTTTTTATCAGCATTAAAAATAGCATTTTTAATAGCAAGCCAAGTTGAGATTGCGAGCATTAGAGGCGGCTCACCAACTGCCTTCGATTTATGAATGGTATTTTCATGATTAGAAATGTTTGGCTTAATTTTGACCTCAAAATGTTCCGGCGTATCTCCTATTGCAGGAATCTTATAGGTCGAAGCCCCCGTTGTGAGAAGTACCCCTGAATCACTCCATTTTAATTCCTCAGAGCATAACCAGCCCATACCCTGAATATATCCACCAACTATTTGCCCAGTATCAATGGCAGGATTAAGGGAGGCTCCTACATCATGCAAAATATCAACAGCTAAAAGCTTATATTCTCCGGTTAAACAGTCCACTATCACTTCACTGACACAAGCTCCATATGAGTAATAGAAGAAAGGGTGTCCTTTTTGTTTAACTAGATCAAAATGAATTTTAGGTGTTTTGTAAAAACCATTACTAAATAACTCAACTCGATTCAAATACGCAAGAGAGATAAATTCATCAAAAGACATTTGTTTTTTGTTAATCACTACTTTGGAATTTTGAAACTTGACAGAGCTATCGCTGACACTAAAATATTCTTTTGCAAAATTAGTTAAATTATTCTTTATTCGAAGGCACGCTTCTCTTGCAGCCATTCCATTGAGATCAGAACCAGATGAAGCCGCCGTGGGAGAAGTATTTGGAACCTTTGCTGTTGACGTTGCAGAAACTTTCACTCTTGAAATATCAACGCCGAATTCATTAGCAACAACCTGTGCTACTTTGATAAATAAGCCTTGGCCCATTTCTGTTCCGCCATGATTCAAGTAAATACTTCCATCCTTATAAATACTGACCAATGCGCCCGCCTGATTAAGAAGCTGAGTGGTAAAAGAAATGCCAAATTTAACCGGTGAAAAGGCGAGCCCTTTCTTTAAATATTTGTTATTTTTATTAAACTTATCGACCTCTTTTCTTCTAGATAAATAATTACTATCATTAATCAATTCATTTGTAATTTCATCAATGATATTGTCCTCTACCACTTGACCATAAGGGGTGACATTATTCTTATCTTTTTGATAGAAATTAATTTTTCTGACCTCTAGCGGGTCTGATCCAATTTTATTGGCAATCTCTTCAACAATATTTTCAATAGCGAGCATTCCCTGGGGTCCGCCGAAACCTCTAAAGGCAGTATTTGATACAGTATTTGTTTTGCACAAGTAGCCAGTAAAAGTTGCGTTGGGAATGAAGTAGGTATTATCTGCATGAAATAGAGCGCGAGATACGATTGCTTTTGAAAGATCTAAGGAGTATCCACACCTTGCAGCAAGATCAATATTAATACCTTGAATCAACCCTTCATCGCTATAGCCAACCTCATAATTTGCAACAAAATCATGGCGCTTACCGGTCAATAAAATATCGTCTCTTCTGGACAGTCTCGCTTTAACGGGGTGCTTTGTTTTCTTAGAAAAAATAGCGCAGACGCATGCCAGTTGCGAAGAGTCAGTCTCTTTGCCGCCAAAGCCCCCTCCCATTCTTCTTGTGACAACCTCAATCGCATTTTGAGGGACACTTAACACATGTGCCACTAAATGTTGAACTTCGGTTGGGTTTTGAGTAGAAGAATGAACGAGCATTTCATTACTTTCTGTTGGAATTGACATCGCAACCTGACCCTCAAGATAATAATGCTCTTGGCCGCCTATTGAAAGGGAGCCAGTTAGGCTGTTTTTAGCGTCTTTAATTGCTTTTTGAGAATTACCCGTACTCACAATAATTGGGTCATCTAGAAAGCTTTTACTTTTTATGGCTTGATCTATTGACACTATAGACTCTAACTCTTCAATTTCAGCAGTCACTAGAAGCGCTGCTTTTTTTGCTTGGTCGTGACTCTCTGCCAAAATTGCAGCAATTGCTTGCCCATAAAACAGTACTTCTTTTGATGCCAAAATAGGCTCATCATGACGAATAGGCCCTATCAATAAATTTTCTATTTCATCAGCAAGCAGTACGCTATGAACTCCCTCAGCAACTCTAGCTGCATTAACGTCTATACTTTTGATTTTTCCGTGAGCAACATTGCTTAGGGCAAAAGCAACATGAAGAGTGCCATCTGGCACAGCAATATCATCAATATATTGCGCACTTCCCTGGACATGCATTCGAGCACTGTCGTGATGAAGCGAGAGTCCAACAGCGCCTTTGGTTTGATTTAAATTTTGAGCTTTATTATTAATTTAAAGCGCTCCTATGACTTTTTCGATTCTGAATAATGAGCAAGATCTTGAACTGGGTAGCCTTGTAATATAAGAGAAGATTTCTTTACTAAACCGGCGCCCACCTTTAGGCGAAACTCAGAGGACGCTCTTACATCTGAGAATGGAGTAAACTCTCTATTTAAAGCCTCATATGCGGCCGAGGTAAGTCCTTCTTTATCCCAATGATCTAAAAAAACTTTTTCAAGTTCAATTGCTCTTTGAGGAATTCCTGACATACCACCTATTCCAATCTTTACTGAATTAGGTTTAGATTTATTAAACTTAACATTGATTGCCATACAAACAGCTGAAATGTCATCCTCGTATCTCTTTGAAATTTTGTGGGTCATTAATCGATCTTGATTAGAAGGTTTTGGAATGACTATACTTTCAATAAATTCTGACGGCTCTAATAAGGTTTTTTTATAGCTTATAAAGAAATCTTCCAGCAGAATGGTACGGCTTGATTTCCCTTTTCTAAGCTTTAATTTTGACTCAAGTGCTATCATTACTGGAGCCATATCCCCTATGGGTGAAGCATTAGCAATATTGCCGCCGATAGTTGCCCAGTTCTTAATAGGCAACGAAGCAAAACGCTGAAGAAAGGAGTCCAAATCTGGCCAGTACTTAATTAATATCGATTTAGCCTCTTCATAACTTACCGCAGAGCCGATTTCAATTTCGGAACCTTTTTCAACGATCTGCTTAAGCTCTGAGACTCTATTTACGCTCACTATGTGAGAGAACTCTTTCATTGACTGCGTAATCTCTAAGTTTAAATCGGTTCCAGCAGCAACAATATTTGCTGACGGGTTCTCAGATAAAAGTTGAGAGAGATCTCCAACATTAGATGGCGCATCAAAGACAAGAGTCTTATTTCCATCACTGAAGTTCAAATTGATATTTTTTTGCTCACTTAGTTTGCTTAAAGACTCTATAAATTGAGATTGATTTCTTTCATAAAAATCTAAAGATCCTTGATCTTTTTCACTAAAAGCCGAATATGCAGCAGCAATAATAGGCTTGTATCCTGTACACCTACATAAATTTCCAGATAATGCGTCATTGATCTTTGTCAAATTTATATTTTTCTCATTGTGGTACATGGCGAACAATGACATGATGAATCCAGGTGTACAAAATCCACACTGTGAGCCATTTTCAGAAACCATTGCTTTCTGAACAGGATGAAGATTGTCATCTTCTGACAAGCCCTCAACAGTGATCAAATGTTTACCAATCAGAGAATAGGTAAGTGCTATACAGGTATTGATACTTTTATATTGAATTACATTTTTGTTATTTATTGTCACAAGTTCACCCACAACTGCAGTACACGCGCCGCAGTCTCCAGATGCACAACCTTCCTTGGTTCCAGCCAGTTGATTACTTCTCAGCCACTCGAGAACAGTTGTATTTGGATTAATTTCACCAAGATCACACGGATTGAAACTTTGATTTAATAAAATTGCCACTAACTTCCTCGATATGTTGTATAACCATAGGGTGAAATTAATAAAGGAACGTGATAGTTCTCGTTGCTATTAGAAATGTAAAAACGAATCACAACATCTTTCAAAAAAGGGCAATCTATCCCTTTTTTTGAATAATATTCGTCAACCAAAAATTCAATTTCATAGCAACCCTCTGCAAATGCATCACCTGACAATAAAGGTTGGTTGCAGCGCCCATCTCCATTAGTTTGAGCTGATTCAATGAGCTCTATGGAAGAATCATTTTTCTTATAAAGCTTTATCTCAACTTCTTGAGCAGGCGTACCCGATGACGTATCAAGTATATGTGTAGTAAGTTTTCCCATAGCTTATCCTTATTTTTTAAAAGTACTTTGACCCAGAATATAAACCTCATCTATCAGTCTATCATCACCCAAAGTCATTAAATTAAATAGTGTGTCAGTAATATTTACTGATATTTTATTTTTTTGGCTTAATATTTCAGTTGCATTTAAGTCCACGACAATAAAATCGGCCTCCTTTTCAACTTCAAAATTACCGATACAGTCATTCATATTTAAGACCTTTGCAGCGCCCAATGTAGTCAAGTAGAAGGCTTTGACTGGATCTAAATTAAAATCATTCATACGGCAAACTTTATAGGCTTCATTCATCACTTGAAACATTGAGAAACTATCACCCCCACCTACGTCTGATGCTAAAGAAACGTCAATACCATAACGCTCTAATTTTTCTAGATCAAATAGCCCGCTTCCTAAAAAAAGATTTGATGTTGGGCACAACGAAACCTTTGACTCTGTTTCAGCCATTTTTTGATATTCTTCGTCAGTATTATGGATACAGTGTCCAAAAACAGAACTCTTTCCTGAGATTCCATAATCATCATAGACGCCAAAATAGTTTTTAGATTCTGGATACAAATCTTTAACCCAATTAACCTCTTCGTCATTTTCATTGAGATGAGTCTGCAGCAAGACTCCTTTGTGTCCATCTCTATCAGGGTATTCATTTAATAACTTTGAGGCCTGCTTCAATTGAAATTTTGATGATGTGGGAGCAAATCTTGGCGTGACTGCATAGCTTAAACGAGCTCTATTGTGCCATTTTTGAATAAGCTCTTTAGAATCTAAATAACTATCTTCTGAGTTATCACATAGCTCCTCTGGGGCATTGCGATCCATCATGACTTTTCCTGCAACCATCCTCAGATTTCTTTTCTCTGAAGCGGCAAAAAATGCATCAACTGACTGCTTGTGAGTGGTACAAAAAGTCATTGCTGTTGTCGTACCATTCTTGATAAGCTCATCTAAAAACAGGTTAGCTATCTGATCGGCATAATCCTCATCAGAAAACCTTTGCTCTTCTACAAAAGTATATTTATTTAACCATTCTAGCAAGCTAGCTCCATAAGAGGCGATAACTTTATATTGAGGATAATGAACGTGCGTATCAACAAAACCTGGCATCATCAAACGGTCTTTAAAATAAATCAAATTGTCAGAAGTATCCCAAGTTGAAATTAGATCTGAATAACTTCCGATATCCGCGATTCTTCCTGTTTCACTATTCACAACCATCAATCCGTCAGCAATATAGATGGGCTCTATAGTGTCATTCGTTTCAATGCAGTGATAGATAGAACCTCGAAAGAAATTGTTTTTACTCATTACTCCGCCTCTACCCAAACCCTTAACTTATCTCTCTCAGCTTCAGTCATATTTGTTTTATTACCTAATGGCATAATATTGGTTAAAACCGCTTGCTGATATATTTGTGTTTTCCTTGCAATAATTTGTTCCTCGGTATTCAGCATGAATCCAGCTGGCGCAACGACAAACACTTCATCAGTTGGATTTTTTGAATGGCAGCCAACGCAATGGGTATCCACTATAGCCTTAACCTCGGAAATAGTCACTTTCTCTTGATATTCACTCTTGTTTTGGATTGGAGCTAATGCATATATTAAAACAAATATTGTAAGAAGTATTAATACAATAAGACTATTTTTTTCCTTACCAACCCCTCTCAAATTGAAGTAATGACGGATCATTACTAAAATTCCAACAATTGCTATCAGAACGAGCCAGCCATAATCACCACTATAAATCGTTGGATAGTGACCACTAATCATCATAAATAGAACGGGCAATGTAAAGTAATTATTATGTCGAGAACGTGTATAGCCCATCAGTCCAAGCTCCTTACTGACTTCAGTTGAATTTTCACATGCAGCAACTAACTTCTTTTGAACAGGAATAATCACAAAAAACACATTAGCAACCATAACCGTTCCGATCATCGCTCCAATCTGCATATATACTGCTCTCGGGTTAAAAAGATGACTATAGAGATAGGCGCTTAATGAAATTACAACAAAGAGAATCCCTATAAAAATAGAGGACTTATTGACCAATTGTGACTTACATAATAAGTCATAAATCAACCAAAAAATTAACATCCCTAGAAGACTTGAAAGGATTCCATATGATGAGGAAATAGAGCTATCACTCGCTAATAAGTAGGTGCTTGCATTAAAGTAATAAATAACTGATAAAAGTAAAATTCCAGAAATCCAAGTAACGTAGGCCTCCCACTTAAACCAATGAAGAGGCTCGGGAAGCGCTTGAGGGTACTTTTTGTATTTCTCTAAATAATAAAAACCCCCGCCATGGACAGCCCATAAATGTCCAGCAATCTCATCTCTATTTTTAACGCGATTAAGTTTATTTTCTAGCCAGTTAAAGTAAAAAGAGGCACCTATCCAAGCAATACCAGCAATTACATGAAGAAGCTTCAAAGAAAGACTTAGCCAATCTATTAAATATAATTTCATCATGAGTCTAACTCCAGTGTCACATTAACATCATCAAGAGAAATTTCTTGACACTGTTCAATCGTATCTAGGTCTTCGTTATGTTTTCTATCAATCACTATGAATTGTGAATTATCATTCATGCTGATTAGAGGAAAATGCCATACACCTCGAGAATAATTGACTCCTTGCTCTCCATTGGTTATAAAAGCTTTCAAGTTTTCAATTGAAGGCATCTTGTCAGGAGGAGCTACAACCACTATAAACGGAGAAGAATGGCGTGGTATAAAGGTTTGACTAAAGAACGGGTGCTTTTCTAACATCGAAATACGAAGAGGAAATACCCTGCTTTTCGCAGCAAATATATGGACACTTGCTTGACCTTGATCTTCCTTCGTGTCTAGGGAGGCAACGTCAGGGTACTTTTCAGCAAATCCGTTATTGATAGTTCTGGGTTCTTTACTTTGGATGCTAACAACCTCTCCAAAATCTGCAAAATTTTTGGAAGTTAATTTTTCAGGAATTAGTTTAATATTTTTCATAATTAAACAAACTTACCTATAAACTTTAATCGAGCAATGCCACCATCAGGATAAATATCAATTCGAACATGGGTGAAAGTCTCATTATGGATAATGTCTTTTTTGTCAAAAGTATGGATTTGATTCATCCCTAGTTTTTGTCTTTCCAATAGTTTTGTCCATGACTGACTGCTCTCTATTATGCTAGAGTCTTCCTCATTAACAATATACGCTGTGGAAAGAGAAAATGTATGTGGAAAGTTACCCTTAAAAAATTTAGTATCCACAATGATTTTCTCAACCTGAGCAGGCTTTGAAAGTGCGAGAACGCCCCAATCATTTCCTGGCTCTCTTCTCCTTCTCGTTTCCCAACCATCAGCCATGCTTAATGGCTCATGTTTTTCCAATATATTGCTCAAACAACCAAAGTGCTCATCGTTTGCATAAATAGCTCTAGCACCACTTTCCTTTGATAGAACATTGATGCCATCAAAGTTTGAGTCTCTCTCCTCCTCCCAAAACTCACCATAGGCTCTGAGTCTTGCAATGCCTCCATCAGGATGAAGTGTTATCCTCAAATGCGTAAGAGGCTGACTCTCAGCACATTCAAAGATATTATGAGAGTCGCCCTTGATTTCTTTTTTACCAAGAAGGTCAAACCATTCAGATACTGCAGTGCTATCTACTACTAAATCATCAGTTGTACCCCCTGGAACTGAGCAGCCCTGAATTGAAATTCCTGGAGCAAAATTTCCAGTAAAGTGGGTTGTATCAATATTAAAACTTTTAATAGATGCTTTCTTACCTAAACGAATAAAGCAAAAGTCATCTTTTCCATCCCTTCTTCTTCGACTCTCCCAACCATCCATCCATTTGCCAGTATCCACGTATTTATCTTCAATCCACACTGGCTCACTGGAAAGGAGCATACGAGAGGAGTCTGCGAAAAATTCATCACTACAATATATGACTTTAGTTCCGTTATCAGAACTAGCTACATTGATGAGGCTATCATATTCCATAAATCTCCTTAATTCTTAGCCAAGCTATCTTGTTAATTTCGTCAAGAGCATTAACTCTCTCTTGGCTTAGAGAATTCTCTTTGCGCTTGACAAAATTTGAAATAATTTCAGATTTGTCTTTCTCCTTAACAGCCATTATGAAGGGAAAGTTAAATTTTGAAAAATACTCATCATTAAAGGCTTCAAAAAGCTTGATTTCATCATCAGTACAATCGTTCAATCCTGCAGACTTTTGTTCGGTTGTTGAGAACTCGGTAAGCTGATTATTTTGTGCCTTTTTGCCTGCTAGCATAGGGTGTGAAGTAATTAAATTGTCTTGCCTTTCTGTATCCGCCGAGAGCATAATTTCAGACAATAACGCGTGAAACTTTTCTAAGTTATTGTATTTTTCGTCTTCCAAAACTATTTCTAATGACTGCTCTACGAACCATGGTGAATGCTCGTATAAGTTTTTAAATGTATCTAAAAACTTATTGGAGGAATTTTTTGCTAGTTCTTGAGGTAATTTCATATCTAAAATCTAAAAATTCTTATACCAATGGTCTGCAATTTCTCTTCTAGAGCAGAGCCAAACGTTATCAAAAGTATTGATATACTCCAAAAACCTTCGCATAGCCATTATTCTTCCAGGTCTTCCTAATATTCGAGCGTGCATACCAACTGACATCATCTTTGGACTTACTTCTCCTTCTTTGTATAGTGCGTCAAAACTATCTTTCAAATAATTATAAAATTGATCACCAGAATTAAAGCCTTGGGCAGAGGTAAAGCGCATATCATTTGCATCCAACGTGTACGGTATGATCAAATGCTTTTTGTCAGTATCAAACTCGTTAGCCCAATAGGGCAAATCATCATCATAAGCATCACTATCATAAAGAAAACCACCCTCTTCAATTATCAGTTTTCTAGTGTTTGGGCTATTTCTTCCGGTATACCAACCCTCAGGCCGCTTCCCTAAAAATTCTGTCAAAATTGATATACAGTCCTTAATGTGCTCCCGCTCAACCTTTTCTTCTACAAATTGATAGTCTATCCATCTAAAGCCGTGAGCACAAAAATCATAGCCATGTTCAACGAGGTAGTCTGCCAACTCTCGGTTTCTTGCAATTGCAAGCCCAACAGCAAAGATGGTAATCGGAACATCGAACTCTTCAAAAAGCCTTAATATTCTCCAAACTCCTGCTCTAGATCCATACTCATAAATAGATTCCATACTCATGTGTCTAGCATCATCATAAGCCTTTGCTCCAATTATTTCTGAAAGGAAAGACTCAGAGGCGTTATCGCCATGAAGGATAGAATTTTCACCACCCTCCTCATAATTCAAAACAAACTGAACTGCAATTCTTGCTTTATTTGGCCAGTTTGGATGAATAGAGTCTTTTCCGTAACCGGTCATATCACGAGGATAGTTATTAAGACTTTGAATGACTTTTTTATTCATAATTTATTTAGCTAAAAAATGTGACTATAGCTCCTATTTTTGATTACTTTATCAAAATCAAGGGATTTGACGCAGTGGTCTAGATGTTCGTTAATCGACTTAGAGGCCTCAACAGGGTCATTACTTTTAATCGCCTGAATTAGATCATAATGCTCAGCAAAAGAACAAAAAGTAGATTCTGGGTTTGAATAGACCGATGCTGCAAGTGTGCTCAACGGAATCAGTGGCTTGAGACTCTCTACTATATATTTATTGTCACAGAGCTCAGCCAATGTAAGATGAAAATCGCAAGACAACTTTGTATGATCATCGTACTGAGATGAGTTATGCAGGCGTTGCTCTTCAGAAATCAATTCATCGATAATTGCTAAATCCAAATTTTGGCTCCTATTCTTATCGACCAATATCATAATCACAGCGTTTTCAATAGCCTTTCTAGCTTCATAGATCTGAATGGTCTCCTCTTTGGTTGGACACGCTACTCTGACCCCTTGATTCTTTTTATGTTGTAAAAGGCCTGAGTCAACGAGTTTGTCAAATCCTTGTCTTATAACTGAACGGCTATAGCCAAACTCTTCTTGCAAAGAAATTTCTGAAAGCCTCACTCCTGGCTTTAATCGATTCTTAAGAATTGCCTTAAAAACAAGATCGACCACTTCGTCAGAATTTTTATTTAGTTCAGTATTCATGATAGTAAATCCTTCTCAAAGTTTTTTAAATGTATTAATTATATGCCTAAATTTGTTAACAATTATTGTAAACAATTATATATTAATGGTTAAATAATATACTGAACTTAATAAAATAGCTATTACGAACTATTAAAAAATATTTCAAATTTTTTTGACAAAGACCTTTTTCCAGAATAGAATATTGGCAACTCGGGAATTTATTTTCTATATACTTTTAAAACTAAACTTGAGTTAAATAATAAAGATGTTTTGACCGTCTTTTTTTTAATGATGGTTTTCTTTCTATTTATAAATAAGATTCATAACTAAGGAGAGTACACAATGAAAAACATGAAACGTTCACATTTTAGTGGATTGATCAAAAAAACTGGCTTAGCGGTCATTGCTTCTACGTTTCTTTTAGCCGCACCGATAATCCAAGCTGATGGACATGTAAAACCAGCGGTTGTATATGACACTGCAGGTAAAAATGACAAGTCTTTTAATGAAGCAGTATTTAATGGCATTACAAAATTTATGAATGATACTGGTATCGCTGTTACTGAACTTGAGCCAACGAATGAAGCTATGATGGAACAAAGCCTTAAAAAATTCGCACAGCGTGGTTACAGCCCAGTTGTTGCGGTAGGTTTTACTATGGCGAATGCGGTTGCAGCTGCTGCGGCTGAATATCCGGATACTCAGTTCACTATTATTGATATGGTTGTAGACCTACCAAACGTTCAAAGCGTTATATATAAAGAACATGAAGGATCTTTCCTTGTAGGTATTATGGCTGCAATGGCTTCAAACTCAGGAACTGTTGGTTTTGTTGGTGGAATGGATATTCCATTAATTAGTCGTTTCGAGTGTGGTTACAAGCAAGGTGTTGCGCATGCTGATAGCTCTATGAATGTTTTAGCTCAGATGACTGGATCAACTCCTGCCGCTTGGGGCAACCCAACTAAAGGTGGTGAAATTACGCGTAGCCAAGTTGAAAATGGGGCTGACGTCGTTTACGCTGCTGCCGGTGGAACTGGAATTGGTGTATACCAAACTGCTGCTGATATGGGAGTCCTAGCGATCGGTGTAGACTCAAATCAGAACTACATGCAACCAGGAACCATGCTTACTTCTATGTATAAGAAAGTAGGATTGGCTGCTTATAATAGTTTTGCAGCTGCTGTAAATGGCACTTGGCAAGCTGGTTTCAGTGTTAACGGTGTTGCAGAAGACGGTGTAGGTGCTGCAATGGACGAGTACAACGCAGACCTAGTTTCTGCTGACATGCTTGCTGCTGTTAACTCTGCAAGAGATGCAATTATTTCTGGTGACATCGTAGTTCATGACTACATGAGTGATAATAGCTGCCCTCTATAACTAGCAGCTTCTTATCCTAAAAACATCCGGCTCAAAAGGCCGGATGTTTTTTTTTAACTTTGATATGTAGTTTTAATAAGACTATATATTAAAGTTTTAAATGCTTACAACTATAATGAATCTATTTAATGTTTAAAAAATATCTATGGCTAAGTCAAACATTGCTATTGAACTTATAAATGTAGATAAACATTTTGGAGCTGTACACGCCAACGACAAGGTTAACTTGAGTGTTGAATCTGGAACTATTCATGGAATAGTTGGGGAGAACGGTGCTGGTAAATCTACCCTGATGAGTATCTTGTATGGCTTTTATCAGGCAGACTCTGGGCAAATTAAAGTTTTCAATAAAGACTTTAGAGCAACAAGCTCAAAACAATCCATCGAAGCAGGTATCGGGATGGTCCATCAACACTTTATGTTGGTGGATAACTTTACAGTCCTAGAGAATGTAGTGCTTGGTAGTGAAGGTGGCGCCTTAATTACTGAAAGCCTATCCAATGCTAGAATTGAGCTAACAAGACTTGCCAAAGAATATGGATTGGAAGTTGAACTAGATATTGCCGTTGAAGAGCTCTCAGTCGGTATGCAGCAGAGAGTTGAAATACTTAAGGGTCTCTATAAAGGGGCAAAAGTACTCATCCTTGATGAGCCTACAGGTGTTCTAACTCCTCAAGAATCCGACGAATTATTTCGTATTTTTGAAGCCCTTAAGAATCAAGGTGTAACCATTATCTTGATTACACACAAGCTACGCGAAATTATGAGCATTACCGACCATGTCTCAGTCATGCGAGCTGGCAAAATGGTTGCCCATAGAGAAACCAGTAAAACGAATCCTGAAGAACTTGCGGAGTTAATGATTGGTCGAAAAGTTTTACTAAATATAGAAAAATCCAAAGCCAACATTGGTAAACCTGCTTTAGTCATAAAAAATCTTGAAATAGCTAATGAGCAAGGCTTAAAAAGAGTATCAAACGTCAGCTTTGAAGCACGCTCAGGAGAAATACTGGGTATTGCTGGCGTCACAGGTAATGGCCAAGGAACGCTTTTAAAAGCTTTAGCAGGAATTCTTCCCATATCCCAGGGCTCAATTGAAATCATGGGGCAGACTATTTCTTCTAATAATCCATTAAACCCTCAACAACTTCGAAATCTTGGTGTCGCTCATGTCCCCGAAGATCGTCAAAGAATGGGAATGATTTCTGAGTTTACTGCCAGTGAAACTGCACTATTAGGCTATCACAATGATAAAAAAATTAATCAGGGAATTTGGTTGAAACGATCTTCTGTAAAGGCCAATTGTGAGTCAATAATGCATGCTTTTGATGTAAGGCCCAATAACCCAAACCTTATGTCATCAAATTTCTCCGGTGGAAACCAACAAAAACTCATTTTAGCTAGAGAATTTGAGAGAGACCCTGAAGTATTAATTATTGGTCAGCCTACGCGAGGAGTCGATATTGGTGCCATTGAATTTATAAGAAAAAGAATTATTGAGATGAGGGATGCTGGAAAAGCTATTATTCTAATCTCAGTTGAGCTAGAAGAAATCATGTCACTCAGTGATCGCATTATTGTAATGTGTGATGGAGAAATTACAGGGACAGTCAATGGCGCTGATGCAGATGAAGCAACCCTAGGAATGATGATGGCTAATGCACTCCAATCTGAAGATGAATTGAAAGGAGCTCAGCTATGACACGTGAGAGACGTTTATCATGGATTAATGGCCTTCTACTTCCTTTCTTGAATGTCTTAACGGCATTTTTAGCAACTGCAGTAGTATTTATACTAATTGGTGTTGATCCTATTAAGGCAACAAAAATATTAATTTATGGTGCGCTTGGTTACGACGAGGGTTTAGGCTATACACTCTATTATGCAACCAATTTTGTTTTTACTGGTTTAGCTGTAGCAGTAGCCTTTCATGCAGGACTATTCAATATTGGTGGTGAGGGTCAAGCTTATGTAGGCGGACTAGGAACGGCTCTGGTTGCACTTTACATCAACCCAGCTTTAAGTGCCTGGATTGTAATTCCTTTGGCAATATCAGGCGGTTTATTGTTTGGTGCTCTGTGGGCAATTATTCCAGCTTATTTGCAGGCATATCGTGGAAGCCATATTGTTATCACAACAATTATGTTTAACTTTTTAGCATCGGCATTGATGGTTTATATTCTCGTTAACGTTTTAAGAGAAGTCGGAGAAATGTCACCTGAAAGTGGAGACTTTATTAAAGCCTCCTGGCTCCCTTTTGTTCATGATATTTTTGCGGGCTTTGGTTACAAAATTGCAAAGTCTCCCCTCAACCTATCCATTCTTGTTGCTTTATTTTTCTCAGGATTGGTTTGGTTTTTCCTTTGGCATACTCGCTGGGGTTTTGCAATTCGTGCTGTAGGAAAAAGCAATGATGCTGCGATCTATGGTGGCATCAACCCGAAAAAGATTATTGTTATAACAATGTGCATCTCTGGTGCTTTGGCAGGTCTTGTTGGCATCAATGAGCTTATGGGTGTTCAACACCGTCTGTTCTTAAACTTTAATTATGGCTATGGCTTTGGTGGAATTGCGGTGGCCTTAATGGGGCGAAATCACCCTATTGGAATTCTTATTGCAGCATTCTTGTTTGGAATTCTTTATCAAGGCGGTGCTGAGCTTGACTTTGAGCTTCAAAATGTCTCAAGGGATATTGTTGTGGTCATGCAGGGACTTGTTATTTTGTTTTGTGGTGGCTTAGAATATCTTTATCGACCTGTTTTAATTCGCTTTTTAGCGCCTATTGAGGGAACAGAATGAGTGACTTTTTCTTAAATACTGTACTGACATTGGATGCCTCTGTTCGCGTATGTGTCCCTCTAATCTTTGCATCTATGGCTGGTCTTTTTGCTGAACGTTCGGGTGTAGTTGATATTGGCCTTGAGGGTAAACTCTTGATGTCTGCTTTTATTGCTGCAAGTGCGGCTGCAGTCTTTGGATCTCCATGGATTGGGTTACTTGCTGGCATTTTTGCCTCAGCGGTGCTTGCAATGATTCATGGCTTCGCCTCTATTACCTACAAAGGAAACCAAATCGTTAGTGGTGTTGCTATCAACATCCTGGCTTCAGGACTTACAATGATTTTGAGTTTGGCTTGGTTTAAAAAAGCAGGAATTACGCCTACCCTTAAAAATGATCAAAGATTCCTATCCATTGATTTACCTGGTCTTGATTTAATGGATCATATCCCAATTTTGGGGGTTATTTATAGAGAGCTTATTAGTGGTCACAACGTTTTGGTTTATGTTGCCTTTGCAATTGTGCCTATGGTTTGGTGGGTCGTCTATCGGACTCGATTTGGTCTTCGCTTAAGAGCTGTAGGCGAAAATCCTAAAGCCGTTGATACGGCTGGACTATCGGTAGAAGCGCTTCGCTACAAAGCTTTACTTATTGGTGGAATGTTGTGTGGAATTGGCGGCGTTTATATTGCGACAGCCTATAATGCGCAATTTGTTAAAGAAATGACTGCTGGAAGTGGCTTTATTGCTCTTGCAGCACTTATTTTTGGAAAATGGCACCCCTACAAGGTATTGGCTGCTTGCTTTTTATTTGCCTTTTTAGATGCTATATCTATAAGACTTCAAGGTACTACCATTCCAGTCATTGGTGAAATTCCAGTTCAACTAATAGAGGCAACACCTTACATTCTGACAATCATTTTGTTAGCAGGATTTATTGGAAAAGCGGTTCCACCTAAAGCTTCTGCACAACCATACATTAAGGAGTTATAGAAATGAGTGAAGAAAGTCATATTGAAGCTACCAAAGATGCAATGAGCAGAGCATACGTGCCATATTCAAACTATCCAGTTGGTGCTTTAATTATTACCGACAAGGGTAATCTGTATAGTGGATGTAATGTTGAAAATGCAAGCTATCCACTCGGAAATTGTGCAGAGGCATCAGCAATTGCGTCAATGGTTATGGGCGGAGAGAAAAAGATCAATAAAATTTATGTTATGACCAAAAATGATGAAGGTGGAATCCCTTGTGGTGGCTGTAGACAAAGAATAAGAGAGTTTTCTGATTCAAAAACGCAAATTATTATGTGCTCTCCAGATGGTATTCAAAATCGCATGAATCTATCTGAACTTCTCCCTCAATCATTTGGACCGGAGCACCTCTAATGAGTCAAGTACAAGAATGTGTTGATATTATTCATCAACATGTCAAAGATTTTAAACCTCAAGTTGGACTTATTCTCGGTTCGGGCTTAGGTCAATTTTGTGACAACATGACAACTCAAGTGAGTCTTGATTTCAATGACTTGCCAGGATTTCCCGTTGCAGGCGTTGGAGGCCATGCTGGAAAACTCTTGTTTGGTGAAATTGAAGGTGCTAATGTTGTTATCATGCAAGGCCGTGCTCATTATTATGAACAAGGTCAAGCTAATATTATGGCTGTTGCAATCCAAACATTAAAGGCGATTGGATGTAAAAGCTTGGTTTTAACAAATGCTGCTGGAAGTACTGTCAGGGAGGCTGGGCCTGGAAGTGTTATGCTGATAACAGACCATATTAATATGACAGGAGTATCTCCTCTATTCGGAGCTGATGGCAATGAGCGATTTGTTGATATGGTTGATGCGTATGATCCAAAATTGAATGACGATATGCGCTCATCTGCAGTTAAAAACAAAATCAGTCTTCATGAAGGAGTTTATGCGTGGTTTAGTGGGCCTCAATTTGAAACCCCGGCTGAAATTAAAGCGGTAAAAGTGCTTGGTGCAGACGCCGTAGGAATGTCAACTGTTCCAGAGGTAATTTTAGCGCGTCATCAAGGTATGCGACTATGTGCGCTCTCAGTCATTACGAATTATGCAGCAGGAATGGGTGATACTAAAATAAGTCATGAACAAACAATTGCTTTTGCAAATAAAGCAGCAGATACAGTAGAAAAAATCTTGATTTCGTATCTTAAAAACCAGTAATATGGGTTGAGTATGAAGAATATGAATACTAAAACAAGTTCACCTGATAATCTTGATTCTTTAAAGGACAACAAAGTAATCAACATGGTCGACTCTGCGCAATTAGAAGAGATCAAAGACAATACAAGAAACCCTGGTTTAGACTTCAGGCTTGATGAAATCTCCAGCATATCAATTAATAAGAGCGCTGTTGAGAGGCGTTGCAGTAATTATGGTACTCGACGAAGCATCAAAAAAGACAAGCAAGCTGCTTGGCTGCTTAAGGCAATCAGTTTAATGGACTTAACCACCCTTTCTGGTGATGACACAGAGGCACGCGTAAAACGCCTGTGTAGCAAAGCAAAGCAGCCCATTAGTACGAATCTTGAAAAGGCACTAGGAGTTGAGTCTTTAAACCTTAGTGTTGCTGCGGTTTGTGTTTATCATGACATGCTGAGCGCCGCTAAAAATGCAATCAGAGATACACAAATTAATCTTGCAGCTGTTTCTACAGGATTCCCTGCAGGCCTCTCTCCACTTCCTATCAGAATTCAAGAAATCGAATACTCTATAGATTCTGGTGCCAATGAAATCGACATCGTTATTAGTCGAAGGCATGTTTTAGAGGGAAACTGGGAAGCACTGTATGAAGAAGTTAAAACGTTTAGGGAAAAGTGTGGCGACGCTCATATGAAGACTATCTTGGCTACGGGAGAGCTGGGTAACCTCACAAATATTGCAAAAGCTTCTCAAATTTGTATGATGGCTGGAGCAGACTTTATAAAAACATCGACTGGAAAAGAACCTGTCAATGCAACTCTTCCTGTAAGTTTAGTGATGACTAGAATGATCAGAAATTTTTATACTGAGACGGGTATCAGAATAGGTTTTAAAGCTGCTGGTGGAATTAGTGATACTAAGACTGCACTTTTATATATGACGATGATTAAAGAGGAGCTGGGTCGTCGATGGCTGGAACCTGATTTATTTAGATTTGGAGCTTCAAGCCTTCTGGGTGATATTGAGCGCCAATTAGATCACTTTTCGTCTGGCTTTTATTCAGCCTCTTATCGTCATCCAATAGCATAGGACTTATATATGTCACTTTTAAAATCTTTTGATAACCTTGATTATAGTGAAGCCCTTGAAAGCAACAAGGAGGCGCAGGATTGGCTTGAAAGTAAAAATCGCCGATTTGGTCAGCTGATTAACGGTAAATTTGTCACTAATAAAAATTCAGAGCTGATTGACAGTCTAGATCCCTCTAATGGAGATTTATTGGCTCATATTGAAATTGCAAACTCAGACCAACTAGAATCTGCTGTTAAGTCTGCTAGAAAAGCCCAACCTGCTTGGGAAGAGTTGGGAGGACATGGACGTGCAAAAGTTCTTTACGCATTAGCAAGATTAATTCAAAAACACGCAAGACTCATATCTGTTCTTGAGACGCTTGATAATGGTAAACCTATCCGAGAAAGCCGAGATATTGACATTCCTCTAGCAATCAGACACTTTTATCACCATGCAGGATGGGCTCAGCTGCAAGAAAAAGATTTTTCTAGTTTTGAGTCGATCGGTGTTGTTGCTCAAATCGTGCCCTGGAATTTTCCCTTATTAATGCTCTCTTGGAAGATTGCCCCAGCACTGGCTATGGGAAATACAATTGTCTTCAAGGCAGCCGAACAAACGCCGATTACAGCCATGTTTTTTGCGCATCTATGTGAAGAGGCTGGGATACCTCCTGGAGTCATTAATATGATTAATGGAGACGGAGTTATTGGTGCTGAACTTGCTGCGCATAAAGGTGTTGATAAGGTTGCATTTACGGGCTCAACCGCCGTAGGTCAGTCCATCAGAAAGAGTACTGCTGGTCAAGGAAAAAAACTCACTCTAGAGCTTGGTGGAAAATCAGCCTTTATTGTGTTTGAGGATGCCGACCTCGATGCTGCTGTTGAGGGATTAGTTGACTCAATTTGGTTTAATCAGGGTGAAGTGTGCTGTGCTGGCTCCAGGCTACTTGTTCAGGCCGAAGTGGCTGAAGAGCTTCATTTAAAAATTAAGCGAAGAATTAAACAATTACGACTTGGTAAACCTTTAGATAAATCAACAGATTTAGGAAGTCTGGTGAGTAAAACTCAATTTAATAGAGTTAGTTCAATGGTAGAAGAAGGCCTGAATCATGGCGGTGAAATCTACCAGGCTTGTGATATAGATTCCAATGGAAATTACTACCCCCCTACCCTTATTACTGAAGTTGACTCAAGCCACCCTCTTGTTCAAGAGGAAATTTTCGGCCCTGTCCTTGTTTCTATGACTTTTCGAACACAATCTGAAGCCGTAGAGCTAGCAAATAACAGTCGGTATGGTTTAGCAGCCAGTGTCTGGAGTGAAAATATCAATCGAGCCATGGATGTAGCACCTAAAGTCAAGGCTGGTGTTATCTGGATTAATTGTCATAACCAGTTTGATGCATCTTGCGGATTTGGGGGAGTTAGAGAATCAGGATTTGGAAGAGAAGGCGGCAAAGAAGGACTCTACGAATACCTTAAACCTAAAGGCTTAAAGTCTTCAGATAAAACCTCTTTTAGCTCAGTTTCTGTTCAATCAAAAAGTAATGAGATTGATCGCACTCTAAAGCTTTATATTGGTGGCAAGCAAGTTAGACCTGATGGAGGACATAGTCTTTCTACTTACAATGCAGATGGAACTCATGCGGTTTATGTAGGATCTGGTAATAGAAAAGATATACGAAATGCAATAAGTTCGGCCTCTAAAGCATCGTCATGGAGCTCTCAAAGTGGTCATGGCAGAGCTCAAATCATCTATTTCATTGCAGAAAACTTATCAATTCGAGAGTCTGAATGGATCCAGCGCCTGGAGACTTTGTGTGGCGTTTCAAAAAAACAAGCAAAGGTTGAATTTGATGAGAGCGTGAGTAGACTTTTTAGTTACGCAGCTTGGGCTGATAAGTATGATGGCGCTGTTCATAGCGCTCCATATAGAGGAGTGACTATGGCGCTTCCTGAGCCAATTGGAGTGCTTGCTCAAATTGCCCCTGAAGAAACACCCCTTCTTTCTACAATATCATTAATTGCTCCAGCTTTGGCAATGGGCAATAGAGTTGTACTTATACCGAGCGAGAGGTTCGCTAGCGTTGCATTGGAGTTAGTTCAAATATTTGAAACTTCAGATGTTCCTGGTGGTGTCATCAATATTGTTAGCGGCAACAAACGAGAACTCGCTGAGCAGCTTGCAGGTCATGCTGAAGTCGATGCAATGTGGTGCTGGGCGGACCAAGAAACGATTGCATCTGTAGAATCTATTAGTGCAATAGATCTAAAGCGACTATGGGTTCATCAGGATGGAGACAGAGACTGGCTGGATCCAGACCAAGGCGAAAACTCAGAATTTCTTAGAAATGCAACAGAAGTAAAAAATATTTGGACACCATACGGTGACTAAAAAATTATACCAATGAGTGAATTATTCCTACCCCAAGAATTGATCAGAAAAAAGCGTGACGGCGCCTCACTAAATGATGCTGAAATCGGTTTTCTTGTTCAAGGTATAAGTGATGGAAGCTTAACAGACGCTCAACTAGGTGCTTTCGCAATGGCTGTATTTAAATGCGGCATGTCTATGAATGAAAGAGTTGATTTGACCCGACACATGATGAATTCAGGGGATACACTTCAATGGAGTCAGCTTGAGTTGGATGGTCCAGTCGTTGACAAACACTCAACCGGTGGCGTTGGAGATAAAATAAGCTTAATGCTTGCGCCAATTGTTGCAGCTTGTGGAGGCTATGTACCTATGATCTCAGGACGAGGACTAGGTCATACTGGTGGAACATTAGACAAACTGGAAAGTATTCCTGGCTACGATGGCACGCCTAACAATTCAAAGTTCCAATCTCTTGTTAAAAAAGTAGGCTGCGCTATTATTGGGCAAACAGCCAACTTAGCGCCTGCTGACCAGCGATTTTATGCAACCAGAGATGTTACAGCGACAGTTGAATCGATTGATTTAATTACTGCATCAATTTTATCCAAAAAGCTAGCTTCTGGACTTGATGCATTAGTGATGGACATTAAAACGGGTAATGGTGCTTTTGCAGCTGACTATAAGATGGCTCAAGAATTAGCCCAAAGCATTGCTAATGTATCTAATCAGTCTGGAGTCCCTACCAGCTGTCTAATTACAGATATGAATCAGGTTCTTGGCCATAGTGTTGGCAATGCAACAGAGGTGATTGAGTGTCTCGATTTTTTAGTCAACCCTAAAGATGCAAGCACTAGACTAATAACTCTGACTATTGAATTGTCCGCCTATATGCTTCAATTGAGTGGCCTAGAGAAAGATTTAGATATTGCCAGAAAAAAATCTCAAGATGCTCTTAACTCAGGCCAAGCTGCCTCAATATTTGGAAAAATGATTTATGAGCTTGGTGGGCCAATAGATCTATTAGAAAAACCTAATAAACACCTGAATCCAATGCCAATTATCAGTCCAGTTAAATCTAAAGCTTCAGGTTACATCTCAGAGATTGATGTTCGCGCTGTTGGCTTGAGTATGATTCATTTAAAAGCTGGAAGAACAAAGTCTACTGATCCAATAGATCATGGAGTTGGTCTGAGTGAAATTGTCAGTGTCGGGCAATGGGTTAGCAAAGGGGACACTCTTGCAATGGCGCATTGTCGAGATAAAGATCAAATAAGCTACCTTGAAAAAACACTTCCATCCTTAATCACCCTTAACGACAATCAAATCACTAGTCCTGTTTTAATTCATGAAGTACTTAGCTCTAACAATGGAGTCAGCTCATGAATAGAGCAATCATCTTGGTATTGGATTCACTTGGGTTAGGCTCAAGTGATGATGCCCACCTTTATGGCGATGAGGGATCAGATACATTAGGGCACATCATTGAGGCGTGTGAATCTGGAAATGCGAATAGCGACAAACGAAAAGGTCCTCTAGTCATTCCAAATTTAATTCGATGGGGTCTTGGAGAAGCCGCTATAGCAAGTCGAAAAGAAGCTCTCCCAATTGATAGGGTCGACCCTGAAGGTTCTTTTGGATATGCCAAAGAAGTTAGTGCTGGAAAAGATACGCCTAGTGGACATTGGGAAATTTGTGGCTTACCAGTTCCATTTGAATGGGGTGTATTTCCAAAAACTGAAAACTGCTTTCCAGAAACGCTAATTAATGCACTTATACAAGAGGGAGAAATCCTTGGCACTCTGGCTAATAAGCACGCCTCAGGGACTAAAGTTATAGAAGAGTTTGGTGAAGAGCACATCCATTCTGGTTTACCTATTTGCTACACTTCTGCAGACTCAGTATTTCAAATTGCGGCTCACGAAGAACACTTTGGCCTTGAAAGACTTTATAAATTATGTGAAGTTGCCAAACGCCTCGTTGATCCACTTAATATTACAAGAGTCATTGCGAGACCTTTTACTGGAAATACTAAAGATGGCTTTATAAGAACCTCTAATCGCAAAGATATAACTACCCCGCCAAATGATGTCACACTTTTAGATCACATTATAGATGGTAACGGAAAGGTTGTCTCAGTCGGAAAGATTGGTGATATTTTTTCTAATCAAGGGGTCAGCTATACTGTTAAAGCACCTAACAATATGGGACTCGTTGACCAACTACTCTCGGAAATGCAAAAAGTTGATGAAGGATTGATTTTTGTTAATTTGGTTGACTTTGATACTAACTTTGGTCATAGAAGAGATGTTCCAGGTTATGCGCTAGCTCTGGAAGAGTTTGATAAAAGAATTCCAGAAATAGAGTCTAGCCTTCAAGATAAAGACCTTGTTCTCATCACAGCTGATCATGGCTGTGACCCAACTTGGCCTGGAAGTGACCATACTCGTGAACATGTTCCTGTTGTATTTTATGGCAAGTCAGTGAAGAATAATATTCTAGGGAAAAGAGATACTTTTGCAGATATGGGTCAGACTATTGCACATCACCTTCAAATTAAACCACTTGCTAATGGCAAGGTTTGTGAACTATAGTAAATGCAAAATAGAATTAACAAGCTTCCAAAAATAGAATTACATAGCCATTTAGAAGGAACTATTAAGCCAAAACTTGCTCTACAAATTTCTATGAGAAATGCTGTTTCACTTAGCAATAATCTATTTAATGATAATGGGGATTATGCTTGGAGTGATTTTGCAAGTTTTTTGACGGCATACGATAGCGTAAGCTCTTGTTTAAGGCTTGGCAAAGACTATAGAGATATTACTTATGAATATCTTAAAGATTGCGCCAGTGAAAATGTCATTTATGCTGAAACCTTTATTTCGCCAGATCATGCTGCAGAATGTGGAATTAACTATGATGATATGATCTCAGGTATTGCCAAGGGTATTGATGATGCTGAGCATGATTTTGGTATCGTTGGACGCATTATTGTGACTTGTGTAAGACACCTGGGGCCACAGCAAGGTTTAAATGTAGTTCAAACAATGGTTGATAATCCTCACCCCTATATTGTAGGTTTTGGCATGGGAGGTGATGAAAATGCATTTACCCTTAATGACTTTGCGCCTGTATTTAATATAGCGGCAGATGCTGGGTATCCTTGTACTGTCCATGCTGGAGAGCTTTGCGGACCAGAGAGTGTTTGGGATGCGATTAACTTCTTACCTATTAGTCGAGTGGGTCATGGCGTCAAAAGTATTCATGATGAAAAATTACTTGATGAACTTTTCAACCGTAATATTCACTTAGAAATTTGCCCAGGAAGTAATTTAGCTTTATCCGTTTTCACTGACTGGAATAGTCACCCCCTTCCAACATTTATTGCAAAAGGAATTAGTGTTAGCCTTAATTCAGATGACCCACCCTTTTTTCATACTTCGGTAGGCTTAGAGTATCTCAATAGCGCAAAACATATGCATATTAGTACTAAAACACTTAAATCTATTTCCTTAATGGCCATGGAGGCTTCATTTGCAGACCCTGAAACAAAATCTAGTCTAATGAATAAAATTAAAGAATTCTAAATAAGAATTTTCTAAATCAAAAGTTAAAAACCCTATAAAATTTATGTATTAATTCATGGAATCTTAAAATGTCTATTTCAAAAATATATATAACAGCTGATGAGCTTCTTCATGACTCCTTTAAGCTTGGAGTTCAAATTCATAATAGTGGATTTAAACCTGACTTTATTGTAGGTGTCTGGAGAGGTGGAACGCCTGTTGGTATTGCTATCCAAGAGATACTTGCTTACCTAGGAAACGACTCTGATCATATCGCAATAAGAACATCATCGTATTATGGCATTAACCAACAATCAAAAGAGGTTAGAGTGCATGGTATTGACTATCTCATTAGTAACATGAATGCAGAAGACAAATTACTCATTGTTGATGACGTTTTTGACTCTGGAAGAAGCATTAAAGCAATACTTGACACACTTCATGAGAAATCAAGAAAAAATATTCCTCATGATATTCGTATGGCTATGCCTTGGTACAAACCTGAGAGAAACATCATAGATGTTGAGCCTGATTATTTTGTTCATGAGACAGATGATTGGCTCGTTTTTCCTCATGAAATGGACGGACTTTCTGAAGAAGAGATCTTCGAAAACAAAGAAGGAATGAAAGAAATCTTGTCCCAAGTTAAACAGTAAAGCGATTAACCACCTAAACCTTTAATTACATCCCATAGGCCATAAAAGATAGCAAGCCATATCAGTCCTTTTATAAGAAAAAATAGAAAAGGCAATACAATCAATAGCCATTTATTTTTAATGCGTTTTTTGAGGAATTTAATCATGAAAGTGGCATGCAACTTTATGTCTCTTGGAAGATTCTATAAACTCTGGTTTCTCCTCTGAGCAAATGTCCTGGACTTTATGACATCTCGTCCTAAATACGCATCCTGATGGCGGATCAATCGGAGAAGGTAAATCCCCTTCTATTAAAATTAACTCTTTATTTTTTTCAATATTTGGATCTGGAATCGGAACTGCAGAAATGAGTGCTTGAGTGTAGGGATGACTCGGATTTTGATAAATATCATTACTGCTTGCAAGCTCAACCATATTCCCCAAATAGAGCACCATAATTTTTGTACTGATGTGCTTCACAACGCTCAAATCATGAGCAATAAAAATGAGCGCTAACTCCATCTCTTCTTGTAAATCCATCAACAAATTGACAACTTGTGCTTGTATCGAAACATCAAGAGCTGATACCGGCTCATCACAAATAATCAACTTCGGCTTCAATATCAAAGCGCGCGCTATCCCAATTCTTTGACATTGTCCTCCAGAAAATTCATGCGGATATCTATTCACAAGATTATCGAGAAGTCCTACTTTATTCATCACATCGCTGACTCGTGCATTTATATCAGTCTCAGATGTTTTTGGGTAGTGCGTTCTTAGAGGCTCAGCGATAATTTCTCCAATATTCATTCTAGGATTGAGACTTGCTAATGGATCTTGAAAAATCATTTGGATTTGCTTACGATATGGCCGCGTTTCAGAATCACTAAGACTTAATAAGTCATTTCCAAGCCAGAGAACTTTTCCAGATTCTGCAGGAACCATCTTAACTATAGCTCTCGCTAGAGTTGATTTTCCACAACCCGACTCTCCAACAATTCCTAACGTCTCTCCTGCATTTAAAGTAAATGAAATATCTTTAACTGCTTGAAGTTTTTTTGGTTTTGTCCAAGGCATATCCCCTTCTGAGCTGACATCAAAATTTACTTTTAGATTTTCTACCTCAAGAATTATCTGTTCACTCATGCTATTCTCTCTATTTCAACGTGACAAGCTCTGAAGTGATCATCATTATTCACATTAGATAAAATAGGAGACACATTTGAGCACTTATCATTTGAGTAACTGCATCTTGGTGAGAATGGGCATCCTTCAGAAGGCTTCATCATGTTAGGTGGATTACCTGGAATTGTGACTAATCTTTCCCCTGAGTCATTGAGCCTTGGGACGGCACTCATCAAGCCTTGTGTGTATGGATGCGTTGGTTTTAAGTATAAGCTTTCAGTTTTACCAATTTCCATGATTTCACCGCCATACATAACTAACATTTCATCACTATTGCCAGCAACTACACCTAGATCATGACTAATTAGAATAATAGACATTCCAAAGTCTTTTTGAAGATCAGCTAGAAGCTGCATTATTTGGGCTTGAACTGTAACATCAAGCGCAGTTGTAGGTTCGTCAGCGATAAGCAGTTTAGGTTTACATAAGAGCGACATAGCAATCATCACGCGCTGCCTCATTCCTCCTGAAAATTCATGAGGATACATTCCAATCCGATTACTGGCATCAGGTATCTTGACAGCATCCAGCATGCCAATTGACTGTCTAAGTGCATCTGACTTTGACAACCCTTGGTGATGCATTAAAACTTCAGTCATTTGGTTAGAGACTCGTACATAGGGATTTAGACTCGTCATTGGGTCTTGAAAAATCATAGCAATTTTTTCTGCTCGAATCTTATTCAATTTTTCATTAGAAAGATTCAGAATCTCTTCACCTTCAAATTTAACGCTTCCGGTTGCACTTCCATTGTGATCCAGGAGTCCAGTCATAGCAAATACAGTTTGGCTTTTTCCACTTCCTGACTCACCAACAATTGCTAAAATTTTTCCTTTTTCAATCGAAAAATTTATATTATTGACAGCGTTGACGACACCATCAGTGGTATCAAACTTAACCCTAAGATTACTGACTTCTAATAAACTCATTTGGGCTTACCTTTCCTTAGGATCAAGTGCATCGCGAAGACCATCACCAATAAAATAGAAACAAAACAAACTCACAACAAAAAATGCCAACGGAAATAGGAGTTGCCACTCAGTATCATAATTAATAGTTCCAGCACCTTCCGATATTAAAGCTCCCCAACTCGTAGCTGGCTCTTGGACCCCTAATCCTAAAAATGAAATAAAACTCTCGGCCAAAATAATTCCTGGAACTAGAAGTGTTGCGTATACAGCAACAATACCTAAAAGATTAGGAACGATATGGCGTGTTATGATCTTAAAGTCACTGACACCAGTTACCTTTGCTGCCTCTATAAATTCTTTATTTTTAAGGTTAAGGGTTTGGCCTCTTACAATTCGACTCATATCTAACCAAGATAAAAGTCCAATACCTATAAAAAGCATTCCAATTGAACGCCCAAATACTACGAGCAAAAGGATTAAAACAAACATGTAGGGTATTGACATTAGTATGTCAACTATTCGCATCATAATCTGATCAACTCGGCCACCTAAATATCCCGATATTGCACCATAAAGAGTTCCAACTATAACGGCAACTGTTGCGCCTAAAACGCCAACCATTAGCGATATTTGAGTACCTTGAATAACTCTAGAATATATATCACGGCCAAGGTCATCTGTTCCAAAAAAATGACCGCTCTGTATTGAAGGCATGCCAACTTTAGCTGCAGAGCCCATAGCGTTCCAGTCAATTTGCTCATTACTCCATACTGCAAAGTAAGGCCCAATAAATGAAAAAATAACAATGGCTATTAAAACAAAGAGACTGACAGTTGCAGCCTTATTTCTCATAAATCTTATTCGGGCATCTTTCCATAAAGAACGACCAGCCTTAGAATCAGTGAGATTACTCGCCATTTCTTTTATTTTATTTTTATTTGCTACAATCATTACCTAGTATCGAATTTTTGGATCTACCCATGCATAAAGAAGATCTACAATTAAGCTAAATAAAATTGTTAGTCCGCCTACTAAAATTGTAATCCCCATCATCACTGAGTAATCACGATTAAAAGCTGAATTTACAAAATAGTACCCCATTCCACCTGTTGAAAAATAAATATCAATAAGTACAGAACCTGTTATCAATCCAACAAATGCTGGTCCCAGATAAGAAATTACTGGCAAGAGTGAAGGTTTTAGTACATGGCGAAAAAATATTGTTTTTGTTGGAAGTCCTTTTGATCGAGCTGTTCGAATATAGTTTGTATTTAACACCTCGAGCATAGATGATCGAGTAATACGAGCAATTGAAGCCATATAACTAGTCGAAAGGGCTATCACAGGCATAATGAGGTACTCCCATGAACCGCCATTCCAGCCACCCCCGGGAAGCCAACCAAGCCACAAAGTAAAGACAATAATAAGTAATGGAGCCATAACAAAGTTGGGAAGGACTTGAGCGCCAATGGATACACCCACTGCCAAATAATCGATCCAAGTATTTTTACGAATTGCAGCTATAGCACCAAGAGAAATACCAATCCCTACTGCAACAATAAATGACCAAAAACCATACTTTAAGGTTATTGGAAATCCTTGCCCTATAATTTCATTTACGTCACGGTCATGGTACTTATATGATGGTCCAAAATCAAACTCAGTCAAAATACCCCAAAGATAATTGAGCAATTGGTTCCAAACTGGTTGGTCTAGACCATATTTTGCTTCAATATTGGCAAGTACTTGCGGTGGAAAAGGCCTCTCCGATGTAAAAGGACCTCCTGGCGCTGCATGCATCAAATAAAAACTCACAGCAATAAGAATTAGTAGTGTCGGAATGGCAACTCCAATTCGCTTAATGATGTAGTTAAACATAGGGAAAATAGACAAAAAATTATTGAATAATTGTACCTGACAAATAAAAAGCACCACACATTATCAGTGCGGTGCTTTTTATTTAGAGTTATCTATTATTTCGCTACTTTATATAAGTCGCGTGAATACCAGTTCTGCTCTACATTGTTATAAGGCCAGCCTTTAAGGTTAGGCTTAAGCATAAACATACCGGTATAGTGATAGATAGGAATCAAAGGCATTTCATTTGCCATGATCTCCTCAACTCGAGTGTAATTAGCTGTTGCATCAGACATAGTTCTTGCGTCTAACATCAACTGATCAACCTCTGCATTACTAAACTTACCATCATTGTATCCTGATGGTGTGGTCATAAGGTCTAAGAAGGTTGAAGCTTCATTATAGTCACCACACCAACCACCACGAGCTACATCAAAGTTTTGAGAGCCACGAGTTTTAAGGAATGTCTTCCACTCTTGATTCGCCAGAGTAGCTTTAACACCAAGTGTTTCTTTCCACATTTGTTGAATTGCAATTGCAATTTTCTTATGCGCATCAGAAGTGTTGTACATTACCTCAAGATTTAGAGGGTTATCAGAACCATAACCAGCTGCAGACATTAACGCTTTAGCTTCAGCATTTCTCTCATCTTGAGACATTTGACCAAATGCTACTGGTGGAACTTCAAAGCCAGCAGTTGCTCCTGGTGTAAATGTAAATGCGTCAATCTGGCCACCCTGCAAGATTTTATCTGTAATAACAGATCTGTCAACTGCATAAGACAAAGCTTGACGAACACGAACATCTTGTAAAGCCTCTTGTCCACTTGGAGACAAGTTAAATGTATAGTAGTAAGTACAAAGCCTTGGAAATGATGTTGCCTGATCCGGATAATCTTCTTTTAGTCGTTTAAACTGACCAGTAGGAACTCCACCCTTATCAAGCTCATTAGCTAAATACCGAGTAAAGTCAACATTTTCATCATTAATAATTAATGTAACTACTTTATCGATAATTGTTGCATTATTATTCCAGTACAAAGGATTACGCTCACGAACTGCTCGCTCCATTGGAATATGCTCTGTTAAGACATAAGCACCATTACCAACGATATTGCCCGGCTTAGTCCAATCATCGCCAAACGTTCTCACTCTCCACTTGGGAGATGGATAAGTTGAGGCGTGAGTAGTCATTGCTGCAAAATATGGCAGTGAAGCTGTTAAACGAACTTCTAGAGTGTGGTTATCTAAAGCAGTAACGCCCAATGCATCTGGAGATGCATCACCAGACATTACAGCGCCTACATTTTCAAGTGCCATAATTTCAGCAAACCATGAATATGGAGAAGCAGTAGCAGGATCAGCTAAACGTCTCCATGCGTAAACAAAGTCGTGTGCAGTAACTGGATTACCATCTGACCACTTAGCATTCTTACGAAGCGTAAATGTATAAACGTTTTTTGCATTATTAGTTGTGTAACCAGTGGCAACACCTGGAATTAGATTGCCATCTGCATCTTGATTCATTAAACCTTCAAAAAGGTCACGAACAAATGCAGAACCTTCGACATCTTCAACAATTTGAGGGTCAGCTGAAGTTATTTCATCAATCATGCTATAAGTAAATGTTTGGTCTTCAGCAAGTGTTTCGCCTGTTACTGGGTGAGTTGCAGCAAACGCTGTTGTTGAAGCAAACATCGCCAATACAAAACCCGCAGCCAAAGACTTTGGCAAATAGTTCATATTTTTCTCCTTGATATTAAAAAAACAAAAAACCCTTCATATTTAAATGAGGATAAACAGAAGTTTATGCTTTTTTTATAGGCTAGGGTAATTTTTTGATGAATTAACATTGCCTATCACTTAACTATCTTTTGTTAGTTGACACAAGACACTGACAATATAACTTTCAAGGATAAAAGTCCAAATTCCGTTTGATGTGTGAGGGAGGGATTAATAAATTCTAGCGAAACATGACCCCTGTATGACCCCGGTATTTTTTAGCAGACGAAAAAAAGACCTACAATCAATGTAGGCCTTTATGTATATGGTGGGGCGTGAGCGACTTGAACGCTCGACCAGCGGATTAAAAGTCCGATGCTCTACCAACTGAGCTAACGCCCCATATAAAAACGAGAAATTATACTGAACTCAAGTTCATTAATCAATCGTAAATTAGCCTTTATTTACTGCTTCTTTAAGTAGTTTTCCAGGCTTAAAAAAAGGTACAAATTTTTCAGCAACTTCCGTCTTTTGACCAGTCTTTGGATTAATTCCAAGTCTGCTTTTTCTGTGTCTTTTTTGAAAACCACCAAAGCCTCGAACTTCAACACCTTTGCCAGACACTATTGCTGAGCTTATCTCTTCTAAAATAATTTCAACAGATTGTTTTGCCTCTGAACGAGTAATCTTAATTTCTTTTGAAACAGCTTCAATGAGATCTATTTTTTTCATAAATATAGAAGCTGCTATGCCCTAGCATAGCAGCTATAGTTTGTGTTATTTATCTTTGGCTTCTTTTAAGAGATCACCTAGCGTTGTGCCAGAAGTTTGAGAGGATTGACTGTTGTAATCTTCCATTGCAGCTTTTTCTTCAACTGAATCCTTAGCTTTCATGCTTAAGTTTACTTTTCTTGTTCTCTTGTCAATCAAAGTTATAGCAACTTCTACTTCCTGACCTTGTTTTAGAACTGTCGATGCGTCCTCAATTCTGTCTTGAGAAATTTCAGAGACTTTAAGGTATCCAGTAATTCCTGCAGCTAGTTCAACAACAGCTCCCCTTGCATCTACTTCTTGAATCGTTCCTTTAACAATTGATCCCTTAGCGTTTTTAGCTGCATATTGAGAAAAGTTGTCTGACGTTAATTGCTTAATTCCTAGTGAGATTCTTTCTTTCTCAGCATCAATATTAAGAATAACAACATCAAGCTCTTGCCCCTTTGAGTATGTTGAAACGACTTGGTCAGCAGATTGTTTTTCCCAAGAAATATCAGCTAAATGAATGAGGCCATCAATTCCACCTGGAAGTCCAACAAATAGACCAAAGTCGGTAATGGATTTAACCGTGACGTTAATCGTATCTCCCTTATTATGAGATGATTCAAAGGCTTCCCAAGGGTTCTCTTTGGCTTGTTTCATACTCAATGAGATTCTATGTTTTGACTCCTGAACATCAAGGACAACAACATCAACCTCTTGTCCAAGTTTCACAAACTTTGAAGGTCTTGCATTTGCGTTTGTCCAATCCATCTCACTGACGTGAACTAATCCTTCAACACCCTCTTCGATTCTTACAAAAGCACCATAATCAGTTAGGTTGGATACCACACCTGCGACCTTCTTACCCATAGGTAAACGCTCAGATATATTGTCCCAAGGGCTTGGAGTAAGCTGCTTAAGTCCTAATGAAACTCTCATTTTCTCTTTATCATAACTCAGAATTTTGACAGTTATCTTGTCACCGATAGATAGTTTTTCAGATGGATGGTTAACTCTCTGCCATGAAATATCTGTAATGTGAAGTAAGCCATCTACACCGCCAAGGTCAACGAAAGCACCATAGTCAGCAAGATTCTTAACAATTCCTTCAATCTCTTTACCAGTATCCAGATTCTCAATAAGAGCCTCTCTATCTGCAGAGTTAACTTCCTGCATAACAGCTTTTCTAGAAATAACAATATTATTTCTAACCTCGTCCATTTTGATGACTAAGGCCTCAATTTCTTGCCCTAAAAGGAAATCAAAATCTTTGACAGGACGCACGTCTACAAGCGATCCAGGCAAGAAAGCTTTGATGACACCAATATCTACTGTCATTCCACCTTTTACAGAGCCTGTGACAATTCCTTTGACGACTTCTTTAGAGTTCATTGCCGCTTCCAGCTCTTGCCACATCTTAATGCGCTTAGCTTTCTCGCGTGATAAGAGAGTATGGCCTAGACCATCATCAATAGAGTCAAGAGCGACTTCAACCACATCACCTTCAGTGATTTCAAGTTCGCCTTTGGCATCTTTAAATTCGTTTAATGAAATAAAACCTTCGGATTTTAAACCAACATTGATAATCGCTTTTTCGCGATTCATGCTGACTACAGTTCCCATTAAAAGGGCGCCCGGTTTTACGTTTTGTTGTATTTCGCTATTCTCAAATAGCTCGGAAAATGATTCTGACATATTATCTCGATGTTGACCGCTAAATGTTAAGTTATTTCGGTTTAAACTTAACTCATATCGGGTTAATTAAAAAAAGATTTGACCGCTCAAACCTTAACTAGCGCCATTACTCTTGTAACGACTTCATTAATCGTAAGATCTGATGTATCTATGATTAATGCATCTTTAGATGGCTTAAGAGGAGAATGTTTGCGACTTGCGTCTCTTTCATCCCTTTTCCTAACCTCATCCAAAGTTTGCGAAATGTTACCAGTAATGCCTTTATCTTGCAACTGTTTTAGTCGTCTTTTAGCCCTTTCTTCAACATTTGCCGTTAAAAAGACTTTAAAGGGCGCATCTTTAAATACAACAGTACCCATATCCCGTCCATCTGCAACAAGGCCAGGCAATTCTTTAAACTTTTGTTGTCTAATTAATAGTGATTCTCTAAGGGGTCCAATCATTGCAAAATTTGATGCAAGCTCAGCGGTATTTTCAGTGCGAAGCTCAGATGAAACCTCAACATTATCAAGGTATACACTGAGCTTATTAATTGTAGGGTCAGATTCAAACCTGAGGTCTAAATGGGACGCTAAACTTAATAACTCTTCAGTATTGTCTATTGAAATATTTCGTTTAGATGCTGCTAAAGCAAACGCCCTATAAATAGCGCCAGAATCTAACAAATTCCAACTGAGATTGGACGCAACAATATTTGCAACTGTCCCCTTTCCAACACCACTCGGTCCATCTATAGTTAAGACTGGAATCATAATTACAAATTAACACTCACGCTTTAGATTACTTCTCATACTCAGGTCTCATATGAGGAAATAGCAAGACATCTCTTATTGACGCTGAGTTAGTAAACAACATAACAAGACGGTCAATACCAATCCCCTCTCCCGCTGTTGGAGGCATTCCATATTCTAGTGCTCTGATGTAGTCAGCATCATAATGCATTGCCTCATCATCACCCGCGTCCTTCTCGCTGACTTGGTCTCTAAACCTTTGAGCTTGGTCTTCCGAGTCATTAAGCTCTGAAAATCCGTTAGCAATTTCACGGCCACCAATAAACAATTCGAATCGATCAGTTATGAAAGGGTTGTCATCATTTCGACGTGCCAATGGTGAAACCTCAGTTGGATATTCAGTAACAAAGGTAGGCTGGATAAGTTTTTCTTCAACAGTAGCCTCAAAAATCTCTATCTGAATTTTGCCCAACCCCCAACTATCTTTAATATGAATGCCCAGAGATTTTGCCGTAGATTTAGCATTATCTTCCGACAAGTCAGAGACTGATAAATCTGGATTATATTTCAATATTGAATCAACAACACTGAGACGCTCAAAAGGCTTTGAGAAATCAAATTCATCGCCCTGGTAATTAATAATTTTTGACTCACAAACATCTAAAGCGATACCCTTTAATAGTTTTTCAGTCAGGTCCATGTAATCATGGTAGGTAGCATAAGCCTGATAGAATTCAGCCATCGTAAATTCAGGGTTATGTCTTGGCGAAAGCCCTTCATTCCTGAAGTTACGATTAATCTCAAAAACTCTATCTAAACCTCCTACTACTAATCTCTTAAGATATAGCTCGGGTGCAATTCTTAAATATAAATCCATATCCAAAGCATTATGGTGCGTGATGAATGGTTTGGCCGCAGCCCCACCCGGAATAACCTGCATCATTGGTGTCTCAACCTCAAGGTAGTCATGATCAATAAAGAACTGCCTAATGTAAGAGATGATTTTAGATCTAAGCTTGAAAACCCTTCTTGAGTCTTCATTCATAATTAAGTCAACATATCGCTGACGATAAATTGTTTCTTGGTCAGACAAGCCATGAAATTTCTCAGGCAAAGGTCTTAAAGACTTAGTCAACAGTCTTATGTCATTGACTCTCACTGAAAGCTCACCAGTTTGCGTTTTAAAGAGAGTGCCTGAAGCGCCAACAATATCTCCAATATCCCACTTCTTAAACTGCTCATTATAATAACCATCTTCAAGCTCATCTCGCGTGACAAAGAGTTGAATCTGACCCGAAGTATCTTGAAGCTGAACAAAGCTTGCTTTGCCCATTATCCTCTTCAGCATTATGCGTCCAGCAACTGTGACCAAGTTTTCAGCTTCCTTAAGCTCTTCGTTCGAATTCTCATCAAACCTAGAGTGGATATCCAAAGCTAAATTTAGTGGCTTAAAATCATTGACATAAGGATTGCCCTTTTCTCTCAACAAAGCTAATTTTGATTTTCTCTCAGCTATCAATTTGTTTTCGTCTAGATCGCTCACATTTATCCTATTGTGTTTTTGATTGTTCAATGTCTTCTTTAGCAAGTTTTTTTGCTTTAGCAAAATCCTTTTCAGCCAAGTTAGTTTTGCCTAATCGCTTGTGTACTGACCCACGATTATAGTATGCCTGATAAAAATTATTATCTAAATCAATTGCAGAGGTTAAATCCTTTAATGCTAATTCATCTTCTGCTATTTTAGAGTATGCGTTACCCCTATTATAGTAAGCTGCAATATATTCTGGATCTAGAGCGATAGCCTTAGAGTAAATTTCAATTGAATCCTTGCTTTTATTAAGGCGATCGTAACAGTTCCCCAGGTTATTAAGAGCACCCACATCCTTCGGCTTAATTTTTAATGCGGACTCAAAAAAATCAATGGCTTCATGAAAATTTTCCTTCTCTTGCTCCATATAAGCCAGACAAAAAAATGCTTCCGAGCTATTAGGATTTGCTTTGATAGCTTTTGCCATACTCTCATAAGCAAGATCATTATTACCTTGCTGTAGGTGTAAATTGCCAAGATTTAATTGAGCGTTAGCCGATAACTCTTGAGTCACTAAAGGATGATTTAAAAGCTCATTCCAAGATTGAATCGCAACAGAGAGCCGTCCATTCTTTTGATGGGAATAGGCTTTTACAATTAAATCACTGATTTCATTCTCACTCATAAACGATTCACTTAATAAACTACTTTAGCAATTTTTTTGCCTTTTCAATTTCACTCGGACTGATGACTTCATGTTCAGTCTTTTTGCGAGTTGATCGAAACAAATAAATTAAAGATAAAAGCAAAGCCAAAATGGGTGCAAACCACAATAGATATGTTTTAGGACTGACCGGCGGCTTATATACTACAAAATCTCCATATCGCTCGACCATGAACAAATAGATATCAGAATCAGATTGATTGCCAATTATCATCTCACGCACTTTATCCCTAAGGTCTTTAGCAAGCTCTGAGTTCGAACCACCAATACTCTGACCCTGGCATACTGGACATCGAATATTTTCAATCAAATAGGTGTATCGACTTTGCTGATTTGTGGTTTCAAACTCACTGACTTTGATACTTTCAGCAAAAGGCGCCTGAATAAGTAAAAGTCCAATTACAAAATGAATAAAATAACGCATTAGTAAAGCTGTTATTTAAAGTATCAATTTTAACTTATGCCACTTGTAACCTTAGACAATATTTCTCTTCGATTTTCTGAAAAAGTCATCCTTGATGAAATTAATGCAACCATTCATAAAGGTGACAAAATCGGGCTCATTGGTCGCAATGGTGAGGGTAAATCTACTTTTTTAAAGCTCTTAGCTGGCATAGTAATAGCCGATGATGGTGTCTTAAAAATAAAAAATAGTACAAGAATTAGCTACCTAGAGCAGCAGCCACCTGAAGATAATAGTAATACCCTTTTTAATATTGTTGCCCATGGACTCGGAGATAAAGGCAAACTCATATCAAAATATCATGATGCATTAAAAGATGGCAATATTTCTGAAAGCTCTCGATTACAAGAGAAAATTGAGAGTCAAGATTTGTGGCCGTATTTACACAAAATCGATACCATCTTAAACAGATTCAAGCTTAGCGCAGATAATACATTATCAACTCTCTCTGGAGGATGGAAGAGAAGAGTGATGCTTGCAAAAGCAATTATTCAGGAACCAGACATTCTTTTGCTCGATGAGCCAACCAATCATATGGATATTACAGCGATCCTTGATTTGGAGAAAATGCTCAAAGATTTTCATGGAACCTTGATACTCATTAGCCATGATCGCTCATTTGTCAAAGGGATTGTCAATAAGATCTTTGATCTAGATCGAGGTAATCTTTCTATATTTGATTGTGGCTACCAAGACTACCTAAAGCGCAAAGAAAACCTGCTGAATAGTGAGGAACTTGAAAATGCAAGGTTTAACAAAAAACTAGCTCAAGAGGAAGCATGGATTCGTCAAGGCATCAAAGCAAGAAGGACTCGAAATGAGGGAAGAGTTAGAGCGCTTGAGGCTATGCGTAAACAATTTTTCAATAAACGCAAACAGCAAGGAAACGTAAAAATACACGCCTTAGAGGACGAAAAGCGTGTCTCTAAAATTGTTTTTGAAGTTAAAAATATTAGTTACTCAATAGATGAGCTTGAGCTAGTTAAAGAGTTATCACTACTCATTTTAAAAGGTGAAAAAATTGGAATTATTGGAGGAAATGGGTCTGGAAAATCGACTTTAATTAGGTTGCTTCTTGGTGAACTGATGCCCACGGAAGGGAGTATAAGACGCTCAAAAACGATTCAGCTCGCCTACTTTGACCAGATGAGAGAGTCGCTTAATCCAAACTTAAAAGCGATGGATTTTGTCTCTGGTGGTAAAGACTATATTGACATTAATGGAAAAAGTAAACATGTCATTGGCTATCTCAGACAGTTTCTGTTTACAGGTAAACAAGCAATGGCGCCTATCAAAATGTTCTCTGGCGGAGAGAAGAATCGACTGATGCTTGCAAAGATTCTATCTCAGCCAGCTAATCTATTAGTTCTGGATGAGCCCACCAATGATCTGGATGTTGAAACGCTTGAACTTTTGGAAGAGATGCTCGTTGATTATGCGGGAACATTAATTCTGATTTCACATGACAGAACCTTTTTAAATAATATTGTCAGTTCAACCATCGTGATGGAAGGTAACGCAGTCATTGAGCAGTATTCAGGAGGCTATGATGATTACATTTTTCAAAAAAATGACAGATTAAATGATAAAGTCCTTAAACAATCTGATACTAAACCCAAGTCAAAAAAACCTTCACAAAAGCTCTCCTACAATGATCAGCAGCTATTAAAATCTTTACCTGAGAAAATTGAAGACTTAGAAAACGAGATTTCGATGGCGCAAAAAATGTTGTCAGATCCAGATTTTTATCAAAACCCAGATGCACAAAATTTGACAATAAAACTCAGTACTATGGAAAAAGAATTAGGTCAGCTTTACGATAAATGGAGTGAATTAGATAATGGAAACTAGTAATCTACCATTAATTGTTGACCTTGACCATACGCTAATTGATACTGATTTATTGTTTTTATCGTCACTGGGCGTCCTTTCAAAGAGACCGTGGTTAATTGGTCATTACTTTTTCTGGCTATCCAAAGGGAAAGGCTTCTTAAAAGATCAACTTGTTAGAAGGTTTGAAATTAACATTCCTGAACTGCCCTACAACGAGAGTGTTATAAGCTACATTATGGAGCGCAAAAAAGAGGGCTGTAAAATTGTTTTGGCTACTGCTTCCCATAAAAATTACGCTTTTGCAGTTGCTAAACATCTCAAAATTTTTGATGACGTTATGGCTACCAACAAAGACTTTAACCTCTCGAGTCAAAACAAGGCGGATACTTTAGTCGATCGATTTGGAGAGAAAAACTTTGACTACATGGGAGATCACATGAGAGACCTCCCCGTATGGGAAGTGTCCAGACTATCAATTATTGTGAATGCGACAAACCGAATAGTAAAGAGCACCAAACATCTTAAAACCTTTGTGCTATCTAGTAAACCTTAATACCCTTCCACTAAGAAAGACAGTCCTGAAAGAACCAGAAAAATCAGAAAAGTAGCGCTAAGGACGTAAGTGGCAATTTTTGATAATGAAACGTTCTTTCCCATAACACGTGTATAGAACAGCCAAATGAGATAACTAACAACGAGAGCGGCAATTAACAGTCTGAGTATAAACATAGATACAATTTATTTCTTTAAAGATTCTCGTATTTTAGTCGCTAATTTATAATTGATGCCGACTACTTTTTGAAGCTCATCAACGCTTGCATTTTTGATTTCTTGAATTCCGCCAAAGTGATTTAGTAGAGTACTTCTTTTATTAACGCCAACCCCTTTGATAGATTCCAAGGATGACTTGGTTCTTTTTTTAGCTCTCTTTTTACGATGATTTTTAATAGCAAACCGATGTGACTCATCTCTGATATGGTTAATCAAAAGAAGAGCGGGGTCAAAAGGCGAAAGTGAAATCCTTTTAACTTTGTCATTCTCAATAGTAATTAAAGTCTCTAGCCCTGCTTTCCTGCCCTCACCTTTGGCAATACCTACTAGCAAGACTGAATCGATTCCAATTGAATTCATGACCATGATGGCTTGATTGAGCTGACCCAATCCGCCATCAATAAAGATAATATCCGGCAACTCTTGTTTAGTTTCCAGAAGACGTGTATACCTTCTAAAGACAGCCTGATTGATGGCTGCATAGTCATCTCCAGGGGTTATATCTTTAATGTTGAACTGTCTGTAAGCACTGACTTTGGGCATTCCTTTTTCAAAAACGACGCATGATGCCGTTGTTGCCTCTCCCATCGTATGACTAATATCAAAACACTCCATCACCTCAGGCAATGACTCCAGTGCTAATGTTTTTTGAATCCCTTCAAGCTGTTTCTTTTTTGTATACTTAAGTAAGAGGCGTTGCTTTAAATTTTCTTTGGCATTCAAGGTTGCTAATTCTAGGAAAAGTTTTTTATCAATCTTTGGCTTATGAATAAGCTTTGTTGATAATCCAGATTCCAAAATCGCTTTATCATCCAGCTTATGGCTCATGACAATCTCCTTTGGCGTATTCTTACCTAAATAGTAAAGTGGCAAAAAAGCACTCAAAACCGCTTCACAGGATTCTTTTTTTGCATTTTTTGGAAAGAAAGTTTCATTCCCAATCTGTTTCCCTGATCGAACAAAAACAATCTCAATGCAGTGAACCTCATCATCATTTACAATACTTACTACGTCCATGTCTGATGTAAATTGTGAACTATGCTTCTCTTGAATGGTTCTTAAGCTGATGAGCTGGTCTCTGTATTTTGCAGCCGCTTCAAAATCAAGATTAGTGGAGGCAGACTTCATTTTTTTTGACACCTGGTTAAGGAGTTTTATTGACTTACCATTGAGGAATAGTGAGACCAATTCAACGTCTTGTTCATACCTCTCATCAGAGATTTTTCCAACACATGGAGCGCTACATAACCCGATCTGATATTCCAGACAGGGACGTGATCGAGCTCTGTAAAAACTGTTGCTGCATTGCCTTACTTTGAAGATCTTTTTTAATAGATCGAGAGCATCTCTTGCAGAATGTTTGGAAGGATAGGGGCCGAAATAGTGATAGTCTTTATTCTTCTTTCCTCTATACATACCTAAGCGGGGATGCTTGTCGTTACTGATATAAATGTAGGGGTAGCTCTTTGAATCCTTTAACAGAATGTTGTACTTCGGTTTAAATTGTTTAATGAGATCATTCTCAAGAAGCAGTGCTTGAGTTTCAGTTTTAGTAATAATGATCAAAAAATCATCGATTTTTTTTTGGAGTAACTGCGTTTTTTCGTCTTGATTTGACTTAACAAAATAACTTGAAACACGATTTTTTAAGTTTTTTGCTTTACCAACATAGATAACTTTTCCTGATTTATCAAGCATCTTATAGACGCCAGATTCTCTTGTCAGGTTTTCTAATTTTATTTTTAGATTTTGATTTTGCATTTCAATAATTTATTTCACAGTTATAGTACAATAGCTTCATGAAATTTGTCCTTAATATTTTAAAGGCATTCCTGATCAATTTTCTCATTATCGGGTTAATACATGCCGCAACTACCTGCCCTTCCATTTCCCCCAAATTTGCTGGTAATGGACCAACAGAACAGGTTGAAGCAATAATAAGTGATGTTGTCTGCGCATTTATTGATCTTCATGATCAAAACAACGGGACATTAAAGTCAACCATGAATCTGACTAAACTGAAAATTATTCCTTACATTGATCTTGAGTATAGCACCGAGCTTGCTTTAGGGGGTTACTGGAGTAATCTAAATACAAAACAAAAGAAAATATTTGAGAGAGATATTAAAAACTCATTAATTAATGATTATGTTGGCATCCTAGCAAATATAGGGGCATGGGAAGACATTAATATTTCAGTAGACAAAAACTATAGTCAAAATGCAAACACAGCAAGAGTCAAAATAATGGTTTCACTGGATAATACTAACGCTCATGCAACGGTAACACTGAAGCTAATCAATAAAAATAGATGGAAAATTTATGACCTCGAATACCAGTCAGTCAGTATTCTGGATATTGAAAAAATTGGATACGACTCTAAAATCAAACGACAGGGTATTGAAAAATTGATTGAAAAAATGCTCTCTAAATCTTAAATAAATGTATAAATTAGTTATTCATGGAGGCGCTCCCTTGAAAGGAAGCATTAAAACCTCTGGCTCAAAAAATGCAACATTGCCAATCTTTTTTGCATCCATTCTTGCTGATGGACCACTCAAACTATCAAACACACCTCAACTGAGTGATGTCTCAACAACGCTGAGGTTATTAATGGATATGGGTTCAAACTTTGTTCTTGAAGAGGATGGCTCAATATTTATTGACTCTTCAAAACTCACCATTCTGACAGCTGAATACTCTCTGGTTAAAACGATGCGCGCTTCTATTCTAACGCTTGGACCTATGCTTGCTAAATACAAAAAGGCTAAAATATCTTTACCTGGAGGTTGCGCTATTGGAACGCGCCCGGTTAATCTTCACCTGGAAGCTTTAGAAAAAATGGGCGCAACGATAGAAGTTAAAAATGGTTACATTCATGCCAAAACTAAGGAGCTTGTTGGTGCTCAGATTAACTTCGATCTAATCTCTGTAACTGCGACTGAAAATATCATTATGGCCGCCTCTCTTGCCAAAGGGATTACTACAATCAATAATGCCGCACAGGAACCTGAGGTGACGGATCTCATTCGCTGCTTAAATAAAATGGGTGCAAAAATTTTAGGTGAAAATACCTCAACACTTGTTATTGAAGGTGTTGATCATTTGAGTGGAGTGGAATACTCAATTTGTCCTGATCGAATCGAGGCAGGCACCTATCTTGTCGCAGCGGCCATTACAGGCGGAAAAATTACTGTCAATAATATTGAGCCGGATGCTATGCGTGCTGTTATTGGTAAACTTATTGAAACGGGAGCTGACATCCAAACCAATCAAAACTCTATCAAGCTTGACATGAAGGGAAAAAGGCCGCATCCTGTTAATATTCGAACGAGCGCTTACCCAAACTTTCCAACAGATATGCAGGCTCAATTTATGGCACTGAATTCTATTGCAAATGGAAGCAGCACTATTACAGAGACTATCTTTGAAAATCGCTTTATGCATGTTCCTGAGCTTAGCCGTATGGGAGCAAACCTCAAACTAGAAGGTAACACAGTTGTATGTAAAGGGGTAAAATCTTTGTCTGGCGCGAATCTGATGGCTACAGATCTCAGAGCTTCTGCCAGTCTTGTATTGGCTGGTCTGGCTGCTCAAGGATCTACAACGATTGAGCGCGTCTATCATCTTGATCGTGGCTATGAGATGATTGAAGAAAAATTTAAAATGCTAGGCGCAGACATAGAACGCGTTCAGCACTAAGATAACTAGACAATTAGATATATAAGTATGTTAACGATAGCACTATCGAAAGGTCGCATATTAGACCAAACACTACCTCTTCTTAAGAAAGCTGGAATCAGCATCCCAAAGAGTGAGTTAGAGAGTAGAAAATTAATTCTAGATACTAATCTCAATAACATTAAGGTGATTGTTATTAGAGCGAGTGACGTTCCTGTCTTTGTTCAGCATGGCGCTGCTGACTTTGGGATCGCTGGCAAGGATGTTTTGTTAGAGCATGGCGCAAATGGAATTTTTGAGTTACTGGATCTAGGTATCTCTAAATGCAGACTTATGGTTGCCTCTAAAAAAGGTCAAGACTTAAATAAAAGCACTCTAAAGGTTGCAACAAAGTATGTCAAATCAGCAAAAGAGTACTTCTACAAGCAAGGCAAGCAGGTCGAGGTGATTAAGCTTTATGGCGCTATGGAGCTTGCTCCCATTGTTGGACTATCAGACTGTATCGTTGACCTTGTAGATACTGGAAACACTTTAAAGGCAAACAATTTAGTTCCACTAGAGTTAATTCAAGAGATAAGCTCAAGGCTCATTGTTAACTCTGCCGCCTTCAATACGAAACACAGAGAAATTAATGGATGGATTCAAAAGATAGAGCAAAACTTATGATTAATAAGTTATCGTCCCAAGACCCTGGTTTTGAAGCCCTACTCTCTTCATTAACTACTTGGGTGAACTCATCTAATGAAGAAATAAACGAATCAGTTAAAAAAATTATCGATGATGTCATAAAAAATGGTGACAAATCTGTTTTAGATTACACTCAGGAGTTTGACGCTCTTGGTGCTGATTCTATTTCAGAGCTTATCATCTCACAAGAGAGACTTAAGCAGTCTTTCGATAATCTTAATGAGAAACAAAAGAAAGCCCTATCAGTAGCCTCAGATCGCATTAAATCCTATCATGAAAAGCAAACTCAGGAGTCGTGGACTTACACAGAAGAGGATGGAACCGTATTAGGTCAAAAAATAATCCCTTTAGAGCGTGCTGGACTCTATGTACCTGGTGGTAAAGCTGCCTATCCTTCATCTGTTCTAATGAACGGCATTCCGGCAAAAGTAGCCGGCGTTGAAGAACTCGTGATGGTTGTTCCAACACCTAATGGCGTGATCAATGGGCTCGTTTTAGCTGCCGCTTATATTGCTGAGGTTGACCTAGTCATTACAATTGGAGGCGCTCAAGCTATCGCTGCGCTTGCTTATGGCACTGAAACGATTCCTAAAGTCGACAAGATTGTTGGCCCTGGGAATATCTATGTGGCTACTGCAAAAAAACAAGTTTTTGGGCAAGTCGGTATTGATATGATTGCTGGCCCTTCTGAAATACTGATTATTTGTGATGGGCAAACGAATCCAGACTGGATAGCGATGGATCTGTTCTCACAGGCTGAGCACGATGAGGACGCTCAGGCGATCCTGCTGTGCCCAGATAAAGCCTTTATAAGTCAGGTTGAAGAGAGCATTAATCAGCTGCTTCCTTCCATGGACAGAAAAGAAATCATAAAAGCTTCTTTAGAGAATAGAGGCGCTCTGATTTTGACTAAAGATATTGCTGAGGCGATTCAAATCTCTAACAGAATAGCTCCAGAACATCTCGAGCTTTCGGTTGAGGATCCTGAGAGTATTCTGGATGAGATTAGGCATGCCGGGGCAATCTTTATGGGTAAGTACTCATCTGAAGCTCTTGGAGATTACTGTGCAGGAACCAACCATGTCCTACCTACATCGAGCACTGCTCGATTTTCATCACCGCTCGGAGTCTATGACTTTACAAAGAGATCAAGCATCATTATGGCCTCAAAAGAAGGGGCTAATAAATTAGGTGGGACTGCCTCAACATTAGCTTTTGGTGAAGGGCTTCAGGCGCATGCATTATCGGCACTCTATCGTACAGATTCTGACTAACTAGCCAGGCATTGCTTGGTAATAACCGTTTTCTTTAACTAACTTTATCGGCCAGTCAAATAGGTTTGTAAGGTTAGTGTCTGTTAAAATTTCATCCTTGTTACCATCCTCAATGACCTTACCCTCTTTTAAAAGAATAACTCTGGTTACCTCAGGCGGAATTTCATGAACGTGATGCGTCACCAAAACAACCTTTTTTCCCATACCAATGAGCTCTCTTATAATTTCAAGATACTGAAAACAGGCACTCATATCAAGGCCACTCGTTGGCTCATCAAACACCAAAACAGCAGGGTCATTCACTAAAGACCTTGCCAGTAAAAATTTTCTTTGCTCTCCTGTAGACATCGAAGAGAACGCCCTATCTTGAAGCTCAGATATGGACAATAGATCCATCACCTCTTTAGCACGATTTAACTTCTCTTCTTCAAATGTTTGGTGCTGCCATATGCCGTCACTCGAATAAAAACCAGAGAGTACGACATACAAACCAATAGCACTGTTTGAATAGCTGTACTGAAGATGCTGAGAGACAACGCCAAGGTTAGATCTCAGATCATCAACATTCCACCTATCTTTTTCAAAAATTTTAAGACTGCTCTTTGAGTCTTCTACGATATAAAGTTCTCGGTTTAAGAGTTTAAGTAGGGTCGTTTTTCCAGAGCCATTTGGACCTAAGATGACTGTACTTTGACTTTCGTCAATGGTTAAAGAGAAATCTTCAAGGACTTTGTTTCTTCCTTGAAATACTGTTATGTTTTGAAGATCGATAATATTCATCAATTTCCACTATTACATTGAACACAAAGAAGCAGGATAATCATACCATGAGAAATAAGATTTTCTTGGGTTAGCTTTTATTGAACCTTAAACGAGGCAATAACTGGGACAAGAACATTCCAGACAGCATCAATCCGCAACCAATCAGGCCTCTAGTAGATAAGTTTTCATCCAATATAAGCCAGCCACCAAGAACTGCAAATGCCCCCTCCAACCCTAATATAATAGCAGCATGAGAGGATTTAGCGTGCTGCTGAGCAACAACCTGTAGGGTATACCCGACTCCAATCGACATAATTCCAGCATACAGAAGCGGAATCGCAGTGTCTACTATCATCTGCCACGTGATCACTTCGATAGCAACCGCAATAAAGAAACTTAAAACGCCCGAGACAAAGTACTGAATCAGAGAGAGCTTTAAAGGGTCCATTCTCTTGGCAACATAGCCGATCACTAGAACATGTGCAGCAAAGAAAACCGCGCATATGAGTTGAAGCAGGTCACCGCGAGCAATGCTGAAGTCTTCATTGATACTCAGAAGATATAATCCAATGACCGCAATGAAAGCTCCTAGCCAGGTTCCAGAGCCCGTTCTCTGACCTAAAAAGATGCCGATAAGGGGTACAAAAAAGATATAAAGACCGGTAATAAAACCGGCTTTTCCAGCGGTCGTGTACTGGATACCAACCTGCTGAAAACTTGAAGCTGTAAACAGAAATAGACCGGCAACCGTCCCAGCAACCCATAATTTTTTAGTGGATGTTTCCTTGCCAGTTGAGATCTTTTTTTTCTTTGATAAATACCAAACTATTGGCAATAAAAAGACTGTACCGATAAAAAACCGAGCCGTATTGAATAAGAATGGGCCCATCGTTTCCATCCCTTCTCGCTGAGCAACAAAGGCAAAACCCCATATCGCTGCCGCAAGAAGCATCAGTAAGTCGGCTCTAATTGCTTGTGATTTCATCATAATTAATTGTTTGATTGTCTCGCACTATAAATCGAGTGAATAAATAACGTTAAGATCACAACTACTCCTCCAAAAACAGCGTTATTCGATAACTCTTCCTTGAGTATAAGCCATGCCAGTACCGTTCCAATAACGGTTCCCATTGGAAAGAATATCGCCACTTCTGGAGCTGGTATATATCTAGGCGCTATTGTAATCAATGAAAACGAAATTGCAACTAAGACACTGCTAATAACAATGTAGGTCATGGCTTGCGAAGACAAGCTTAAGCTGTCAGCAAAGAATAGCCCAACGAAAGTAATAAATAAGCCGTTTATTGCCATTGCAGGAACCATATTCACTTCTTTATATTTTCTTAAAAGCGTAAACGAAAAGCCGCCACTGGTGACGGAGGCTAATGCAAATAAACTCCCTTTTAAATTTAGCCCACTGGTATCTCCTGACATCACGATATAGATACCAGAAAACACAATGAGCATTGCGAGCCATGTAAACAGCCTTGGCCTCTCCCCTAAAAGAATAAAAGAAACGAGAGCAACCATGAGCGGAGATGCACTGATAATCACAAGTGTTTTGGCTAGGGTAGTATAGTGAATAGCCAAAATAAATGTGGTGCCGCCAAAGCCTGTCAAACACCCAATTAATAATCCCTCTTTGCCAATACCTTTTATCTGATTCAAAGCATTAGACCGATAACTAATCAGCAAAATGATGAGAATGCTGAGTGTTAAAAACAAACCTCTCCAGAATAGAATTGTGAAACTGTCTGAGTTGGCTAACTTAACCAGAATGCCTTCAGGCGTTAAAATCAAGACACCAAAAAATGCAATTAATAGCCCCTTTAAATGATTCGACATCTAATAGTTCCTAGATATTTTCAATTTTATGAGCTTGATTGGTGCTGTACCAAGAATGCAAAAATAACGTAATGATAACTATTGAACCACCAATGAGAGCGTTCATTGTTGGTTCCTCCTTTATGACGTACCAGGCAATCAAAGAGCCGAGAACAGTCTCTAAAGGCATAATCATTCCGACTTCAGCAGCAGGCATATATCTTGGCGCTATGGTAATCAAACTAAAGGAGATCGAGAGTATGACGCCCATTGCAATAATGTAAGTCACTACTTCTTTGGGAACCGCTATTGTATTAGCCATAAAGATGGCTATTAATGCTGCAATTAGGCCACCAATGGCATTGACAGGGACCATATTAATGTCTTTATATTTTCTAGTAAGGGTAAAGGTAAAGCCCATCATGATAGCTGTGATAAGTGCAAAAAAGTCACCTACAAGACTCTTGCCACCAATACTACCGCTCATCACAATGTAAATTCCAATAAAAACAATAATCATTGAAATCCAGGTCACCAGGCTAGACTTCTCTCGAAGTAAGACCCAGGCTACAATCGCAATCATGATTGGCCCCGTGCTAATAATAACAAGCGCATTTGCAATCGATGTGTAGACAATAGCAAAGACAAATGTGCCAGTACTGATGCCTGAAAAGAAGCCAATTAATAAGCCGCCCTTTCCAATATTTTTGAATTCTGATATTGTCTTAGATCGATACTTTAAAAATACCAGTGTCGACACTCCCACTGCATATAAAGTTCCTCTCCAGAATAATACAGTCCAGCTATCAACTTCGGGAGATGCATCCTCCACTAACCTAATTAAAACTGAGTCAGGACTTAGGATGACTACCGCAAAGATAGTCATCAAGAGTCCTTTTAAATGATTGCTCATGGCGTAAATATGATCGATTTACAAGAAAAGCAATCGATCAAACCGAAGCTTTAATTAAAAATTAAAGAATCTTTCTGATTGAAGATTTGCAAATTTGAGTAGTTTCGCAAAGCCAAGTATGCTCCAAAAATTGCGCCTGACCAGATGAGATCACCAGCAATCGTGTTTTGGAAGAAAGGAATGGCCATCGTGTAACAAAGAACGAGGCCCTCAAAAGTTTTAGCGTACATCGGTGAGAAAGCCCAAACTGCAAAATTCGTCGCGATGAAAAACACACTAGAGCTTGCAAGTGCAGCACCCGTTACTCTTAAAACGCCAAGTTTTTTCTGTAGAAAGTTTTTGAAAATGATTGGAAATAGTAATGCTAAGTAAACAACAAACATCGACTTTGAGGCGAACCAACTTGCAGAGAGCGACCCGAAAGCAAAGTAATCACAAAGAAGCATTGTCACGATAACAGCGATAATAGCCATATATCTCTTAACAAAGATAAAGCCAGCAAAAAGTGCAATGGCTGCCATCGGCGTAAAGTTTGGTGGGTGCGGAAGAAGTCTTCCAGCAACGCCTAGGGCAATTAAGACTGCCAAAATAACTAAATAACTAAAACTTGAGTTAAGCTTATAATCCTGATTGTCCATCATTTCTCTCCGTTAAATTTCCATCAATAATATCTTAAAAGTCTTCCATGTTCAAGCGAATCAATGTGTCCTCTAAAAGAATCACATCGTGCGCCCCAACCATTGACATTGAGCCATTCACATATAAAGCCCAATAAGCATCTCCAACCGCCTCAATTCCGCCTAAAGACATGATTTGAGGGCCATAGCTTGTCTCTTTCACTCCGACAACAACAAGCTGCTTGATTGCCTCATAGGAGCTTAAACCCTTTTCAACCTGCTTGACAGCTGTTAAATTAATCTGATCAGCAGCCGTAATAACCAATGATAGCTGAACGGTCTCAGTCGTCTCATCTGCATAAGATAGTGACGAGTGCATTGAAAACAAACCTATCAAAAGCAGTGTCAAGATTTTAAGATTTAACTTCATCGACTCACATGGCTAATCAATGGGTCGAATTTTATATCAAAAACCATAAACTTCAAGGGGCTTCAGTGAAAAAAATTTGGTGAGCTAAAACGGAAACTTTTTATTTCCAAGGCCAGGCATCTTAGACATATCAGGCATTCCGCCCTGCCCCTGCATATCGCCCATCTGCTGCATCATCTTTTTCATCTTGCCGCCCTTCATCTTTTTCATTGTTTTTTGCATTTTTTCAAACTGCTTCAACAATTTATTGACATGCTGAACATCGGTACCAGAGCCCGCAGCAATTCTCTTTTTACGAGAACCCTTAATTAAGTTAATGTGGTTTCTTTCTTTAGGTGTCATAGAGTTGATAATGGCAATCATTCTAGAGCTCTCAGAATCGCCAATAACTTGATTTTTAACGCTTTGGGGAATTTGACCCATGCCTGGAAGTTTATCCATCAAAGCGCCCATTCCGCCCATCTCCTGCATTTGCATCAACTGGTCCCTCATGTCATCAAGATCAAATCGGCCTTTCGCCATTTTTTGGACATTTTTTTGCGCCTTCTTGTGGTCAACCTTTTTAGAAATTTCATCAACAAGAGAGAGGACATCGCCCATTCCAAGAATCCGAGAAACAAGTCTGTCTGGGTGAAACGCCTCCAAAGCGTCAGTTTTTTCACCAACACCCATAAATTTAATTGGCTTACCTGTAATATGCCTAACTGAAAGCGCTGCGCCGCCTCTCGCATCACCATCTGTCTTGGTCAGGATAACGCCTGTCAACGGGAGTTTATCCGAGAACGCTTTTGCAGTATGAGCAGCGTCTTGACCGGTCATAGAATCGACAACGAATAGCGTCTCAATTGGGTTGACCTTCTTTTGAAGTATTTGAATCTCAGACATCATCTGCTCATCGATGGCCAGTCTTCCTGCTGTATCAACTAAGAGCACATCATGAAACTGATATTGCGCTTGCTTTTTAGCGTCGCTAACTATTTTTTCAGGCTTGTCATCAATCGTTGACGGGAAAAAGTCCACATTGACTTGCTCTGCAAGAACCTTGAGCTGTTCTATCGCTGCAGGTCTATAGACATCAGCACTGACAACAAGAACTTTCTTTTTTTGCTCTTCTTTAAGGAACCTGGCGAGTTTTGCAATGGAGGTTGTCTTACCCGAACCCTGAAGGCCGGCAACCATCACAACCGCTGGTGGCTGCGTCGAGAGATTTAAGGATTCGTTTTGGCCGCCAATAACCTCGGTCAGCTCTGATTCGACTAGCTTGACAAAGGCTTGAGACGGGCTTAAACCTTCACCCACCTTGAGACCAATCGCTTTGGTTTGAACGCGCTCAATAAAATATTTAATAACATCAAGCGCTACATCGGCCTCAAGAAGCGATCGTCTAACCTCACGAATTGCCTCTTTAATGTTTTCTTCAGATAATTTATTTTTACCTTGAAGGGCCTTAAAACTATTGGATAGACGTTGTGTTAAATTATCAAACATTGCGTTCTAGTTCATTGAAATATCGTATTATATAATCTTTTGCAAAGACAAAGCTAGAGATGCCTATACTCCACACTCTGCCATTTATTGCTTATCTGCTCGCCGGGCTTCTTTTGACCCGTTATTTTGTCTTAGACACCGTTTCAAGCCAACATCGATTACTTGTTAATTTGATGCTCTTGGTAGCTGTCTCTTCGCACGGATACATATTGTTTGAGATGTGGCAACATGACGGTGTTTTTTTTGGACTAACGGTTAGTATCTCTTTTGTGGCATGGGTTGTCGCAACCTTATTATTTTTAACCTCCTTTACCAAGCCGATTCACTCCTTAGGGATGCTGGTTTATCCGCTCAGCGCACTAGCGGTCATCGTCTCTTTTATGTTTCCTGGTAATGAGGGAAAACTCCTCTCAATCTCGATTGCAGCGCATGTTTTTTTGTCAATTGGAGCGTACGCCCTTCTCGCTCTTGCGGTGGGCCAATCGATCCTTCTCAGTATTCAGGAGCGATTCTTGCACGAGCACAACTTCAACACTTTTGTAGACAAACTTCCTGCCCTACAAACCATGGAAGACTTTCTCTACCAGACGCTAAAAATGGGTTTCTTACTGCTGACGCTCTCTCTAATATCGGGATACTTATATATTTCTGATTTCTTCACCCAGCAGCTGACCTATAAAACGATTTTGTCTGTGATGGCTTGGATTGGTTTTGCTGTTATTTTATTTGGTCATATGGTCTTTGGATGGAGAGGTAAGCTCATTGTTTTATCCACACAGGTTGCTTTCGCTGTCCTCGTCCTATCTTATTTTGGAACGAAGTTCTTTTTAGAAGTTTTAGCAATATAAAATCGAGATAATGAAAACGTATAAAACATTAAAGGGTGAGTGTCTATGTGGTCAGGTTTCTTGGGAGCTATCTGGACCCTATGAGTTTTTTGGCTTGTGTCAGTGCTCTCGCTGCAGAAAGGCAACGGGCGCTGCATTTGCGACTAATCTATTTGTGAAAGCAGATCAATTTAAATGGCTTACTGGCAAAGACAGGGTGGGTGAGTATGTGATGGAGCCGCCCAATACCTTTGGGAATGCTTTTTGTAAAAATTGCGGCTCTAGAGCGCCAAGGTTTTCGAGTGCAAGGGGCTGGATGATGGCGCCTCTCGGGAGCACTATGCAAACGCCGGAAATTGAGCCAACACTGGTCTGCGCTAAAGATCACACCGACTGGTTTAAAAAGCTCGAAGAGATGATCTAGTCGATATGAAGAACGGCAAGAAAGGCTTCCTGCGGTATATCCACCCTTCCGATCGAGCGCATCCTCTTCTTTCCTTTCTTCTGCTTCTCAAGTAGCTTTCTTTTTCTGGTAATGTCACCGCCGTAACATTTAGCGGTCACATTCTTTCTGAGCGCCTTGACGTTGGTTCTGGAAATGATTTTAACGCCAATACAAGCCTGAATCGCGACATCAAACATTTGCCTCGGAATCAGCTCTTTCATCTTTTCAGCAATCTCGCGCCCTTTGTAGACAGAGTTGTCTCTATGAATAATGAGTGCAAGCGCATCGACGCTCTCATTATTAATCAGAATATCGAGGCGGATTAAATCAGAAGCTTGATAACGCTCAAAGTGGTAATCCATTGATGCAAAGCCTCGTGAAACTGATTTAAGTTTATCAAAGAAATCAAGAACGACCTCATTGAGAGGCAGTTCGTAGACGATCGATACTTGCCTTCCCATATAGTTAATACTCTTTTGTACCCCTCTTTTTTCAACGCAGAGACTGATCACAGGACCAACATACTCACTGGTCACCAATATGTTTGCTGTAATGATGGGCTCTCTGAACTCAGTAATGGTTTGAACTGGAGGTAGCTTTGAAGGGCTATCAATCAGTGAAACGTTACCTTTAGTATCTAAAATTTCATAAATTACGGTCGGCGCAGTTGTAATTAAATCGAGGTCATATTCACGCTCAAGCCTCTCTTGTACAATCTCCATATGAAGAAGTCCCAAGAAGCCAATTCGAAAACCAAACCCGAGAGCATCTGAATTTTCTGGCTCATATTGTAAAGCGGCATCATTTAATCGAAGCTTTGCAAGCGCATCCCTGAATTTTTCATAGTCCTCACCCGAAGTCGGAAATAGGCCTGCAAATACGCGTGGCTGAACCGGCTTAAAGCCTTCTAGTGGCGTTTCAACAGGGTTCTTACTTCCCGTAATGGTGTCGCCCACTGGCGCCCCATCAATATTCTTAATACTGGCAATAAGGTAACCCACCTCGCCAGCCTTCAAACTGTCAGTCTTCGTTCTTTTCGGAGTAAAAATTCCCACCTCATCCACGAGATGCTCGTTCTTGTTTGAGAAGATTTTAATTTTTGTTTTGGGTTTTATCTCACCATCGATGACTCTAATTAATGAAACTACCCCAAGATAATTATCGAACCAAGAGTCAATAATAAGCGCCTTGATTGAAGCGTCCAGCTTACCTTCAGGTGATGGAATTTTCTCCACGATCTGTTCCAGTATCTCTTCGATACCGATTCCGGATTTAGCGCTCGCTTGTACCGCATCATGCGCCTCAACGCCGACAACATCCTCAATCTCATCAACCACTCTTTCAGGCTCTGCAGCCGGAAGATCAATCTTATTGAGAACGGCCAGTACTTCTAAGCCTTGATCCATCGCGGTGTAACAATTTGCAACGGTCTGCGCTTCTACGCCCTGAGACGCATCAACGATCAATAAAGCGCCCTCACAGGCCGAGAGTGATCTTGAAACCTCATACGAGAAATCAACGTGCCCCGGGGTATCAATAAAGTTGAGCTGGTAGGTCTCTCCATCCTTCGCTTTGTAGTTCAAAGAGACGCTCTGAGATTTAATCGTAATGCCTCTTTCTTTCTCAATATCCATCGAGTCTAGAACCTGAGAGGACATCTCTCGATCACTCAAACCGCCACAGAATTGAATGAAGCGATCGGCAATGGTTGACTTGCCGTGATCGATGTGAGCAATGATAGAAAAATTTCGGATGTTTTGCATATCAATGATAAAATGAATGCTTTTAATTTAAACCATGAGATTATATCGTATATGAATAAAGTAAACCCTACTACATGCGTCGCAACAAGTAATCAAAATATTAACATTCCTGATGAACAAGGAAAAAATATTGTTCTCTACTTTTATCCGAAGGATGACACCCCTGGTTGCACCATTGAAGGTAAAGACTTTACAAGGCTCAACGATGCGTTTGCTGAGAATAATTCGGTCATCTATGGCGTTTCAAGAGACTCAATTGCCTCCCATGAAAAATTCATCAACAAGTTTAATTACACGATTGATCTCATCTCAGACGAGGATGAGTCTTTATGTAAGCAGTTTGATGTCTTAAAGCTGAAAAAAATGTACGGTAAAGAGCATATAGGTATTGTCAGATCTACTTTTGTTATTAGTCCAGATGGAGACATTCTGAAGCAGTGGGATAAAGTCAAAGTAGATGGCCATGCAGAAGAGGTTCTCGACTTTGTGAAAGCACTATGAATTCAAACGTTGACCACGAAGAGGTCAATAAATTTGCAGAACTAGCGGCGCGCTGGTGGGATAAAGATTCAGAGTTTAAACCGCTTCATGACATTAATCCGCTTCGCCTAAACTACATCAAAGAGCAGTGCGGTGGCTCCCTCGAGGGTAAGCGTATCCTTGACGTTGGCTGCGGCGGAGGGATCCTGAGCGAGTCCTTGGCGCTGGAAGGTGCAACGGTGGTTGGTATTGATCTTGCAGAGGCAGGTCTAGAGGTTGCCAAACTCCATCTTTTAGAGTCTGGCCTGGATATTGACTATCAGTTTATCTCTGCTGAAGAGCTTGCTGAGTCCGAGTCAAAGTCGTTCGATGTCGTCGCCTGTCTTGAAATGTTAGAGCACGTTCCAGACCCGTCACTCATTGTTGAAGCTTGCTCAAAACTCGTTAAGACAGATGGCAGGGTTTTCTTCTCAACCATCAATAGAAATCCGAAGTCATACTTCTTTGCAATTGTTGGCGCTGAATACGTCTTAAATCTGCTGCCAAAAGGAACCCACAACTATGAGAAATTTATCCGCCCAAGCGAGATCGATGAGTGGGCTAGATTATATGACTTATCAATCAGCTCGATGATTGGAATGACCTACAACCCGATAACGAAGAAATATAAGTTGGGTGACGATGTCAGCGTGAATTATATGTCTCACTACGAAAAGAAGTCTGGCGTTTAAACCCAGTAATTCTTCATTAGACGTCAAACGCAAAAGGTGCCTTTATAGGGCTTAATTGCTCCCTTCCTAAAATCATATCTGCAGCACGAGCTGCTATCATTTGGGTTGGTGCATTTAAATTTCCAGAAATTATCTGCGGCATTACTGAAGCGTCAACCACACGAAGATTTTCGACTCCACGGACTTTCATCTGTTCATCAACAACCGCCATCTCTCCACTCCCCATAGCGCATGAACAGCTTGGATGGTAGTCTGTCTCCGCAGCCTCTCTTATAAACTGGACTAGGTCAGCGTCTGATTGAACCTTTTGACCCGGCATTAACTCCTGCCCTCTAAACTCATCAAATGCGCGCTGTGAAATAAGCTCGCGAGCCTTTTTAACGCCATTTAACATTTCAGCTAAGTCTTCTGGGTCCTGCAAATAATTAAACGTCATTAATGGCTTTTCGAGAGGGTTTGCAGACTTCAGAGTGATCTGCCCCCTGCTTCGTGGTCTGAGCTGATCGACGTGAATTGCAAAGGCTTGTAGTAGGGATATTTTGTCATCGTCATACTCAAAGCCTACCGGGCCAAAGTGGTATTGAATGTCAGGGTATGATGCATTTGGACTACTCTTTATGAGTCCACCTGCCTCCCAAATATTTGAAGTTGCAAGCCCCTTTCTCGTGAAAACCCATCTGATGCCGGTTGCTAATTTTCGGTGTGGTTGGTTAACTTTGTGTATTGGAAAACTTTTTTTGCACGCGTATTGCAATATAACGCACGAGTGGTCTTGAAGGTTTTGGCCAACCCCAGGGAGGTCGACATGAACATCAATACCATGCTCTCTCAGGTGATCTGATGGTCCGATGCCAGAGATCATCAGTATGTGTGGGGAGTTTATTGCGCCGCCCGAAAGTATGACTTCTTTATTGGCTTCTACTGAATGAATCTTCCTTTTGTGCTTAAAGGTCACCCCGCTTACTGAGTTGCCAGTCATATTGATTTTGACGACCTGTGCTTTTGTGAGGAGCGTTATGTTTCCTCGAGCAAGGGCAGGCCTAAGATGCGCTACAGCAGCACTGCATCGACGGCCATGTTTTCGGGTTGCGTCAAACCTCGCTATACCTTCAGGGTTAAAGCCATTGAGGTCTTCGGAGTAGCCTTGCCCAGACTGACGCCCCGCCTCCTCAAGCGCATCAAACAAGGGGTTTTCAAAAGAGCCTTTTGTAACGCCAAGATTACCGCTACCGCCTCTCCATTCGTCTTCACCACGATCCGAATTCTCACCTTCTTTAAAGTATGGCAAGCATTGATCGTAAGACCAACCCTTTAATCCGCACTCCGACTGCCAGCGATCATAATCTAACGGGTGACCTCGCATATAAACCATGGAGTTAATAGACGAAGAACCTCCAACCACTTTACCTCGAGGTACTGGAATATTTCGATCAAACAGCTCTGGCTCATCCTCAGTTAGATAGTTCCAGTTAATCTTTGGGTTTCGGTAAGCTTTATATACGCCTGCAGGTATATGGATCATTAAATTGTAATCCATTGGGCCTGCCTCTAATACTAAGATTTTATGTTTCTTATCTTCACCAAGTTTATTTGCAAGTACGCACCCTGCTGAGCCAGCGCCAACTATTACATAATCATAATTGTCCATAAAACTCAATGCTTAATATTCTTTAAACATTAGTTTATATTGAAATATAATCTCAGAATTAAAAATGACAATAAAGATGGTACGAAGAATGGCTAAAAAAATTACAAATACGCCACTGAGAATTACACTGGGAAACCTTCTGCATGAATGTGCTGAAAAATTCGCTGAGAGACAATTCTTAGTCATTGCGGAAACAGGAGACACGTTCACCTACAAAGAATTTGAAATCCTTACAAATAAAATTGCTAATGGTTTGCTAGAAAAATACAGCGAAAAGCTAACATACGTAAATATTTTTCTTGAAAACAGTGCAGAATATCTCGCTCTAACTTACGCTTTAAAAAAAGTGAACGTTATAGAGGTTTCGATAAACCCAGCAATGCGTGGCGTGTCTCTAGCCCGCATGGTTGACCAAACCGCTTCAAAGATCTTGTTTGCCTCGGGCGCACAACTTGAAGCCTTAGATCAGATTCGTGACTCTATACCCAACATAGAAACTTTAATTATGATGGATTGTGTGGACAAGGCGCGCAATCTATTCCCAAAACTTCAGATTATTTCTTTTGAAGATATCCTTTCTAGCTGTGAGGATCATGTTATTTCATCTGCAAAAGATACGGATATCGCAACAATTCTTTTTACATCTGGCACCACTGGCATATCAAAAGGTTGTCTTTTATCTCATCGTTATGCCGTTAGAACAGCTGAAAACATAATTAAACCTAACAGGGTTTCTGGAGACGATTGTGTTTATACTTTTTATCCGTTATCTCATATTGGCCCTGCCTATTACGACATTCTTCCATCCATTATGACGGGTAGTCGCGTAATACTTCGGCAGCGCTTTAGCGTCTCGAATTTTTGGCCTGAAGTCAAAAGGTATGGCGCCACTTGGTTTATGATGCTAGGTTCGGTTCAGCAACTCTTGTGGGCACATCCAAGCTGCCCGGAGGAGAGGGAGCATAAGGTGACTCGCTGTTGGGGGACACCGGCACCCGTCCCAAAAAATGATTTTGATGCTCGTTTCAATTTACATTTAGTGCCGGGTGGTGGCTATGGATCTACTGACGCTGGATGGGTAGTTGCGCCGCAATGGGACCACCCTGGTGGAATAGTACTACCTCACTTTGAAGTAGCCATCCATGATGAAAACGATGACCCATTACCGCCAGGCGAGCCAGGTGAAATGGTGGTCCGCCCTCTTGAGCCTGGTGTGATGTTTGATGGCTACTTTGGTATGCCTGAACGAACTATTGAGAGCTGGAGGAATCTTTGGTTTCATACGGGCGATATTGGACGATTGGATCAGCAAGGCAGGTTCTATTTCATGCACAGAATCAGTGAACGGATTCGTGTCAAAGGTGAAATGGTTTCAGCTTACGAGGTTGAAGAAGGTGTGTTGCTGCACCCAGAAGTTAAAGACTGTGCTGTTATTGGAGTTCCAGGTGAGATGGGCGAGGAAGATATAAAATTATTTGTCATAAAAAAAGAGGACACCAAACTCACCGGCGAAGATTTAATTCAGCATTGCAGAGATAGAATGGCACGCTTTATGATTCCAAAGCATATTGTGTTCCTTGATGAAATACCAAGAACGTCGACCGGAAAATCAGAAAAAGGTAAACTAGCAACTTTAAACTGAATATCGAGCCTCTCAAAAAGTCTCTGTTAAAAATTTAATTATCATATATATGAAAACATATATATCTATTAATGATTCCATGTTAAACTATACACATATTTAGTTAACGGTGAAAGACCGCGTCATATACGGACGAAAATTATGAAAATTGGATCACTCAAAGAGATTTCTTCAGGCGAACAGCGCGTCGCACTAACACCAGATAGCGCTATTCAGTTACAAAAGCTTGGGCATCAGTGCCTTGTCGAGAAAGGCGCCGG
>Ga0233433_10000182_pt1 | contig 72019 bp, 66 predicted proteins | sample SI_122_August201_5_FD_179868 | JGI IMG/M metagenome (GOLD analysis project Ga0233433, IMG submission 179868) | Seawater microbial communities from Saanich Inlet, British Columbia, Canada - SI_122_August2016_100_MG | ecosystem: Environmental > Aquatic > Marine > Inlet | place: Canada: British...
CTTGAAGGTTCCCTGATGGATTTCCTCCTGTTATTTGACTGTCTGCATCGGTTAGGGTAAACTCTCCGAAGCCGTCATTGTCCGGATCACAATACTCTAAAGGATCTGGAATAAAAATAGCTGGCAAGGGAACTACCACTAAATCCATAGGAAAAGTCCCATAACATCCTGTTACATTGCTTTCTACTCGAACGTAAATCTCCTCTGAATTTACCGTATTGGTATATGGACTCAATAAAGGACTCTGTGCAAGATCCGCATCTGCCTGGGTACCATAATAAGTTACACTTAAGTCTGTGTTACCAGCTACAATGTTAGCATTCTGAGTGTTTAAATCAAATTCTGTGAATCCATCCTCAATCAAATCATCACATAAAGCAAATACAGGAACCTCTGTAAAAGCAGGAACTTCTCCAACTATTAAATAAAAGTTAAGAACTGTGATACAGTTAGCTGAATTCTCAGCGCGTACCCATATAGTTTCTGGATTTGAAATATTACTATAAGTCTCAGGGTTAGGGATAATGTTAGTGGGTGGCTGTGCCTCAGCATCTTCCTGAGTCAAATAATATCCTAAAGTAAGACCTATTTGAGTGTTTACTATTTCTAAATCCTTAGATAATAAATCAAAGACCTCTAACCCATCGCCATCATTATCACACAAAAAATAATCTGCGATCGGATTTGTGATCGCTGGGGCCCGATCTACCTGAAGCACTAATTCAGTAGTATCAAAACAAATAATATTATTTGTATTTTCTACTCTTGGATATAAAATTTGAAAACTAGAAATGGTATTGATAAATGCAGCAGGAGTTTCTACTGGATTAATGTTAGCATCTGCTTCAGCTAAGGTTAAATGATAAGTAATTACAGTATTTGGATCTCCACCAGTAATTTCAATATCTTTAGTTGTTAAGTCAAATTCAGCAAAACCATCATTTGAAAATTCATCACAAAGAATATAAGGAGTTGGTAATATTGCAATAGGTGCAAGAATTAGTGTAATTAAAAAACTATCTGTTACAAAACAAGTAGGGGTTGCATTATTTTCGACCCTTACAAAAATTTCTTCCGTTGGACCAGTTACTGTATAAGGATCTGGATAGACTCCAACATTATTATCAGCATCTGCTTGAGAACCATGATAAGTTACTGTAAATTGTAATGGATCTAGGCCATTTAGCGCTTCAGCATCTTTGATTGAAGGTAAATTTAAATCTACAAACCCATCAGCATCAAGATCGCAAAATTCAACATCGGTCATAATACCAATTGATATGGGAAAAAATTCAATAAAAAATGAATCTGTGGCAAAACAAATTTCCGTTTTAACAATTTTAATATCATCTATCGCAAGATCATTTCCACAGGAACCAAAAATATCATTGATAAGAACAATTTGGACGATTGTATTTACACCACTATCAAAATCAAGAGAATATGTTATCCAGTTTGGACTTGAACCGTTTGTAACATTACCGGTTGTACTTGTCGCAAGAACAGTTCCTGCTGAATCTTCAATTTGATAGATAAGTCTTGAGTCTGTACCATTATCAGGACATATATTAGTATCTATGTCATATACAGTAGTCATGGCAAAATCAAAGACAAGTTCTGTGTTTGCAGTTACGGTAATATCTCTTCTGTATAATTCGGTTTCGCTAGTATCTTCAGAAACATCAAAGAGAATCATTCTACCATCTATATCACCGATGGTATGGTCTTCCATATCTTGATGCCATCCTGCATTAAGTCCGGTTGAAATATTTGTTACAGTGTATTGATTTGGATTTAATTCTGTAGTACCATTAAACTCTAAAGGTGTAAAAGGATGTGTTACTCTTCCTAGGCCAGTACTAAAGTCTTCTACGAAAATTAAATCTTCCTCTGTACCTTCACCTTCTATGCGTACAAATATTTCTTCCATTGAGCCTGTTATAGGATAGAGAGTAGGAGCAGCAATTGGTGCTAGGTCATTTTCAGCATCTAATGCTGTGTTATGATATGTTATAACAAAGTCTGCTGGGTTTTGAGGACCTAAAACCACAGGAGTATTTATCGTAAGATCAAAAATACCTGTATTAGTTCCATTATCACATTGAAATAAATCAATTGGTGGATTGGCAATAATAGGAATAGGTAAATACGTAATGATAATTTGATCAATTCCTGGGCAGATTGGGTCAGAAGGATCAATTACTTCCACAGAATAAGTCCCAGAATTAGGCGCAGTAACTAAGTAGTTAGGACTAGTTGCCCCAGCAATTAATGTCCCATCTAAAAACCATTGGTAGGTGAAATTTTGATTTTCTTGTTCTGCATCTAAAAGAATATCTGGAGTATCACAGGTAGTTACATCTGGACCTAAATCAACTGTAAAAGGAGAATCTATACTAACTAAAACGTCATCTTCTAAAACCACAACATCTCCATTACATGTATTTGTATAAGTAACACGAGCAGTAAAAATTTCTGAACCACCCGCTGGACAAACATTTATTGTATCTGTATAGCCAATAACAGTACCTGTTGAATCTAACCACTCAAAAGCAAAAGTTTCTACACCATCTGGCTTAAAACTCCATGCTTCTTGGAAAGCAGTCCAAGGAGAATCTGAAGTGTTACGTCCTGGTGGAACATAAGCAATATCACCATCATTATTCTGAATACCTAAAGCAGCATTACCATCATTCCAACCCGGACAAACAGGTTTATCTTGTATATATATTTCAATCACATTAGAAAACTCATACAACACAGCCATATGAGTAGCTCTTAAATTATTACAATCACTAGAATAAAGAGACACTGCAAAATAGGAAACTACTAATACTCTATTCGGGTATGTCCCTAATACTTCATAACCAATTTCATCAGAATCTGCAACAGAAGGATCGATATCATGTACCGGTGTAAAAATATTCCCTTCTCCTAAAGCAGGATCCGTATTATTAGGTAAATCTTCATTAAAACCCCAATCATTAAAATCTCCTGCATTCCCTACATCAAATCGTATTAAACCATTAGAACCCACTTGAAAAAGTTGTTCTAAGCTTCCAAAAAAACAAAAATCAAAGGGTAGCGTTTCCACTACAGACCATGTATCATCCAGATTTGGATTCATATTATTAGCCAAACCATTAAATGGAAAAGGTGGATTACCACTATTATCAGGACTATATGGAATAGATGCTACCGTATAATTGGTACTAAACGTCTCAAATATCTCTAAGTAATCTGCTGTAATATCCGCACAACCTCCAGTACCACAGGGTATTAAAGTATCAATCCCTGCGTCTACAAACAAGGATCCAGGTCCTTGAGCATAATTATTATTTAAAAAAAACAATAAAAAAATTAATACCAAAAGTGAATATGGAGAATATTTCATAGCAAATTTTTTATTGTCCCCCGAAATTTAAGGAATTTTTATTAAATTATGTAATTCGTAATTTTTTTAATTTTTTTCATTTTTTTTTTTCATTTTTAAATTGCAATACTTGAATTTGTATCTTTGCAAATTGTATTATAAAAAATACGTATGAATATAGAAAACCATAGTAAAGTAATTGATGAATTAGGAGATGATCATATTGGAACGTCAAGTGATACTCCATTAAGAAAAGATGCTTTTCAATTAAGTGATTCCGAAAAAATTGAAACAATTAAAGAAGATGTAAAAAACATTCTTTATACGCTAGGCATGGATTTATCTGATGACAGCTTAAAGGATACTCCTGAAAGAGTTGCTAAAATGTTTGTTAAAGAAATTTTTGGAGGGTTAAATCCTGAAAACAAACCAAAGGCATCAACATTTGACAATAAGTATAAATACGGTGAAATGTTGGTCGAAAAAAACATTATACTTTATTCTACTTGCGAACATCATTTACTTCCTATTGTCGGAAAAGCTCATATAGCTTATATCTCTAACGAAACTGTGATTGGGCTTTCAAAAATGAATAGAATTGTGGATTATTTCGCAAAAAGACCTCAAGTACAAGAAAGACTTACGATGCAAATTGTTAAAGAACTACAAACAGTTTTAGACACAGATGACGTAGCCTGCGTTATTGATGCAAAGCATTTATGTGTAAATTCTCGTGGGATACGTGATATTGATAGTAGTACCGTAACAAGTGAATTTGGTGGGTCATTTAAAAACAAAGAAACACGAAGAGAATTTTTAGATTACATAAAGTTAAGTACCGAATATTAGAATAAATTTCTCTTATAGAAAATACTCATCTTTAGTAAAAATAAATACCAAAATCGATGCTATAATAAATGAAACTTTTAGATCAACAAGAATTATATATTTATAATTCAATTTCAAAGGTAAAAGAAAAATTTACTCCAATAAATGAAGAGTCTATTGGAATGTATGTATGTGGACCTACGGTTTACAGCAATGTGCATTTAGGAAATTGTCGTACTTTTTTGTCTTTTGACTTGGTGTTTCGGTATTTAAAACATCTGGGTTATAAAGTAAGGTATGTTCGAAACATAACTGATGCAGGTCATTTAGAAAATGATTCGGATAGTGGAGAAGATCGTATCGCCAAAAAAGCAAGGATTGAAATGGTAGAGCCCATGGAAATTGTTCAACGATACACTGTTGATTTCCATCAAACAATGGCAAGATTTAATGCACTTCCCCCAAGTATTGAGCCCACTGCTACTGGTCATATTATTGAACAGATAGAAATTATTGAAAAAATTATTTCTGAAGGTTTTGCTTATGTAGTAAATGGTTCTGTTTATTTTGACGTACATAAATTCAACGAAACTCATTCTTACGGTAAACTAAGCGGAAGAAACTTAGAAGACATGGTAGCTAATACTCGTGATCTAGCTGCCCAAACTGATAAAAAAAATCCACAAGATTTTGCTCTTTGGAAAAAAGCAGAGCCTGTGCATATTATGCGTTGGCCATCACCTTGGAGCAATGGCTTTCCTGGCTGGCATTTAGAATGTACCGCGATGAGCACCAAGTATTTAGGTAATATTTTTGATATTCACGGCGGAGGAATGGATTTAAAATTTCCACACCATGAATGTGAGATTGCCCAATCTGAAGCTGCGTTAAAAACCAATCCAGTAAATTATTGGATGCATGCCAATATGCTTACGCTTAATGGAAAAAAAATGGCGAAATCTACAGGGAATCATATTTTACCTCACGAAATATTTTCTGGAAATAACACCATTTTAAGCAAAGCTTTTTCACCTTCAGTCGTTAAGTTTTTTATGTACCAAGCAAATTACAGAAGCATTCTTGATTTTTCTAACGATGCATTATTAGCTTCTGAAAAAGGTTTTAACAGATTAATGGAAGCTTATAAAATGCTATCAGAAATTTCAGCTTCAGGAAAAAACGAATTTGATGCTTCTGTTTGGAGACAGTCTTGTTATGACGCGATGAATGATGACTTTAACAGTCCAATTTTAATAGCTCAATTATTTGAAGCTGTAAAAATTATTAATACAACTAAAGAAGGAACCACACAATTAGACAAAAAAAATATTGATATTATTAAAAAAACAATGTACAATTTTATTTTTGATGTTTTAGCTTTAGAAGAAAACAACGCAACTAATTCGGATGACGACAATAAATTATCAGATGCTGTTGCTATATTAATAGAACTTAGAAATCAAGCACGAAACAACAAGGATTTTCCTACTAGTGATTTAATCCGTAATCAATTAAAAGAGGCTGGTATTCATTTAAAAGACGAGAAAGACGGCACTACTTTTTCTTTAAATTAGCTGAACGATTTCTACGATAATAGTTTAAAATTAAATCTAGAATGAGAAATATGCTAATATATCCTTTTGTTTTGCTGATTAAGGGATATCAATTTTTAATTTCTCCTTTATTACCATCAACTTGCAGGTATGATCCAACTTGTTCTCATTACGCTATAGAAGCGCTTCAAACACACGGCTTTTTAAAAGGTACTTCCTTAGCAATTAAACGGTTTGGCAGTTGTCATCCATGGGGTGGCTCCGGTTATGATCCTGTTCCCAAAAAAGATAAAAAGTAATCAAATTAAATATTGCTTTACTTATATTTACGATTCTAATTTTATATAAAATATTTTATGCAAGTACTAAGTTTTGTTTGGGATCCATCTCCAGGAATTGATTTAGGTTTTTTTATAATTAGGTATTACAGCTTAATGTTTGTAATTGCTTTTACTATAGGGTGGTTTTTAACGAAAAGAATTTTTAAGAACGAAGGACTATCCGATGATAAAATGGACAGTCTTTTTATTTATGTGGTATTAGCAACGCTAGTAGGCGCGAGATTAGGACATGTCTTTTTTTATCAGCCAGAATTATTAAAAAATGATTTTTTATCAGTATTTCTTCCTTTTAGTTTTAAAAACGGCTTTGAATTTACAGGGTTTAGAGGATTAGCAAGTCATGGTGCTGCAATAGGGATTATAATTGCGATGTATTTTTACAGTAAAAAAGTACTTAAAAAACCTATACTATGGATACTCGACAGAATTGTGATTGCAGTTGCATGTGGAGCAATTTTTGTTAGAATAGGAAATTTTATTAATTCTGAAATAATAGGAAAAGTAACTAATAGTAATTTTGGAGTTGTATTTAAACAATTAGGTGAAAACTTCCCTAGGCACCCTGCTCAGTTATACGAATCGTTTTGCTATATTTTTGTCTTTGCTGCACTTTATTATTTGTATTGGAAAACCAACAAAAGCAAACAAATGGGATATTTACTAGGAATATTTTTAGTGTTGCTTTGGACAGTCCGTTTCTTTGTAGAATTTACAAAAGTAGCTCAGGTAGACAAAAGAGCAGAATGGGCTTTAAACACCGGACAGTGGCTAAGTATTCCTTTTATAGTTATTGGCGCCTATTTAATGGTTTCAGCACCTAAAAGACCCGTTCCAAATGAATAGATTATTTTTCATTATTACTATTTTTATTGTTTTCTTTCATTCTTGTAAAGAAAATAAAAGGCAATCTATGTCAATTACTAAAGAAATTACTTTTAAAAAGGAGGGCGAATTGTTGTTAAAAAAAGTAATAACAGATTCAGTATTCAAAACCTTAGATATTGAGATTGCTAAAACTGAATACGAAACACAAACGGGCTTAATGTATAGACATATGATGGAAGGCAATCAAGCCATGTTATTTATTTTTAAGAAGGAACGGCCTCGTTCCTTCTACATGAAAAACACCGAATTTTCTTTAGATATTATTTACATTAATAAGAAAAAAGAAATAGTAGGTATCCAAAAAAACACTAAACCTTTTGACAATACATCGTTGCCCTCTAATGAACCCGTTTTATATGTACTTGAAATTAATGGTGGCTTATCAGACTCTTGGGGGATAACAAAGGGTGATGTTATTGAATGGATTATTAATTAATTTCATAAATAACAGTAACAGTATAGTTATTTCTGATATTATCTATTGATGCAGTATCTGTTAAACCAATATCATATAATTGCAGCGCACTTTTTTGTTGAATTCTTGAATATGAAAAATCAATAGAATAAGCACCTAAATAAAGTCCAAATCCTCCAGAAAAACCAGTTATGTCTCCTCTGGTAGCATTGTTTTTATATGGACTTCCTTCATATTGATATCCACCTCTAAGGCTGAGTCTATTTATTCTATACTCTCCTCCAATTTTAATAGCCGAGGCAGCTGTTAACTCATTATTAATTATGGCGTTTTGAGATGAGAAATAAGAACTATTCGAAGCACTAAAATGTGTGGAAGAATAATCTTTATAAGAATAATCAAAACTAATTAATCCACTTTTCCCAAAAATATAAGCCCCACTTACAGCTATTTTCCAGGGTGTTATTAATCTGTATTTATTAAAAACATTAATAATTTTAGGGTTGATATATTCATTATAAATTTCTCCGTCAAATTCTCTTGATGTTTCTATATATTGTGTAGTTTCTTTGTAAATATTATACCAAATAGGACTGTCATAAGTAAATCCCAATCTTAAAAAATTTGTCACTTTTACGATGGCTCCAAGCTGAGCTGAAAACCCTCCCCCATATGCATACAAATCATTCTGAAAACCAATATAATTTACTGAACTTCCAGCGTTATTGTTAGTTTCGTTTAGGAACGTACTTTTTCTATAATTCAAACTATTACTATTTAAATTGATACCTATAGAAATCATATGATTAATTTCTGCAGCAAAATTAAATGAATATTTCCCATTATATCCTCTTGAATTATAGTAATATTTTTGATTAAAACTTCCGGGTGCTATGGTTGAATAGTATGCTGTATTTTCTGAATTTTCGGAATCAACAGGTTCAATAATAAAACTTTGGTACCCTAAAAAAGCATTTTGAGTGGATACACCCTCATTAACCCCAAGATATGCATAGAGGCTCGAAATAGTTTCATTTTCTTGTAATTGCAACAAATTTAATGGCACTCCATTTGCTTGTGCTGTAAAGAACGTACCAATGGAAGTGTTTCCGGTTCCAGCTATAAAAACATTATTATCGTAATTATTGGAAGCTATATAATTAAAACCCAATGAAAATTTATTAAAAGCTGAATTTTGATTAGGATTAGTAAAAGGAAATACAAAGCCCGCCTGATTAAACTTTAAATTGACATAAGAGGCTTCGGTATTGGTGTCAAAATAAGTTGATTTGTTTTTTTTATCAACAAAAGAAAGGGTTGCAGAACCAACACTATTTATAAAAACTGCACTTCCTGCAGGATTAATAGCGATGGATGAAATATCTCCACCCAATGCTCCAAACGCTCCACTTAAAGCATTAAATCGCGCTGTACCATTTAAATTTTCCGTCGAATAAAGAAGTGCATCTGTTAAATTCTGTGATTGAATAGTGGCAAAAGAAAGTATTGTGAGCACTAAAAAGTAAAACCTTTTCATATAAAAATATTTAAAAAAAATAAATAATATTATATTCCACCGCGTCTTCCGCCTCCACCTCGTGAACTACCTCCACCTGAACTACTTGATCTAGTAGTGGTGTTTGACCTAGTAGTGTTCGTTGGTCTAGTTGTCGTATTTGATCGAGTTGTGGTATTTGATCGAGTAGTCTTAGTTGGTCTAGTAGTCGCAGGTGATTTTCGGGTTGTATTGCCTCTTGAAGAAGAGTTTCCTTGATAACTTGATCTTGTGGATGAACTTACACTGCGATTAGTAGTTCCAGATCTTCTGGTAGATCCTGGTGTAGAATAAGAACTTCCTCTTCTTGAATTGGTGGTACCAAAACTACTTGAATAACCCCTATTATTAGCTCTTCTATTATAACTAGTAGCGCTATTGCTTCCTCTCGAATATGATCTTCCTGCTAAATAGTCTGTATTTCTTCTTCCTCTATTATATGCATAACCATAGCCGCCACCATAATTACTGCCATATCCATAATAAGGATTTCCCCATCCACCATAATAAGGATTTCCCCAGCCACCATAATAAGGATTTCCCCAGCCAGCATAATAAGGAGCATAACCCATACCTCCATATACATTTATGGAAACTTGAGTAAAATTAGAGCCCCAAGCCCCATTTTCTTCATTATATTCTAAGCTATATTCTTGCTCTTCAGAAACAACATAACCCTCTTCATCAAGAGTTTCTGAAGTATAATAAGCTTCTACATCTGTTAAAATAGCATTATCTTCAGGAACGTCTTTATAAGCTGATTGTTTTGTTTTAAAGTAGTGTTTGTAGTAATTGTTTTTATCTTCTTCGCCAGTAATTTCATCAGCTACTTCATTATTTTGAGTGGATAAATATATTCCATCTACTTCATCATAATCCTTTTTATGGGTTCCACAAGCAGTTAATAATAAGAATACAAATCCAATTAACAGTAATGGATTTAGGTTTTTAAAAGAAATAATAAAGGTTTTCATAACAATAGCAATTTAATTGTTGGACATTATAAATTTAGTTAGTTTTGTCGAGAACTAAAACATATTTAACAATAAATACAATATTTGTGCCAAACACACTGCTATGGCTAAAAATCTAACAAAAAGAAGCGAAGATTACTCAAAATGGTACAACGAACTTGTTATTAATGCTGATCTAGCAGAAAACTCTGGTGTTAGAGGCTGTATGGTTATTAAACCTTATGGTTTTTCTATATGGGAGAAGATGCAAGTTGAATTAGATAGAATGTTCAAGGAAACTGGACATCAAAACGCTTATTTCCCTCTTTTTATACCAAAATCTTATTTTAGTAAAGAAGCAAGTCATGTAGATGGTTTTGCTAAAGAATGTGCTATCGTAACTCATTACAGATTAAGAGAAGATGGAAAAGGAGGCGTTGAAGTTGATCCAGATGCTAAATTAGAGGAAGAATTAATTGTTCGTCCAACATCGGAAACTATTATTTGGGATACCTATAGAAAATGGATTCAATCTTATAGAGATTTACCTTTATTAATAAACCAATGGGCAAATGTTGTTCGTTGGGAAATGAGAACTAGATTGTTTTTGCGTACTACTGAATTTTTATGGCAAGAAGGGCATACCGCTCATGCGACTAAACAAGAAGCAATTGAAGAAACAGAACAAATGGTTAATATCTATGCAGAATTTGTAGAAGACTATATGGCAGTTCCCGTTATTAAAGGTTTAAAAACGGAAAGTGAACGATTTGCTGGTGCTGAAGAAACGTATTGCATAGAAGCTTTAATGCAAGATGGAAAAGCACTACAAGCTGGAACTTCCCATTTTTTAGGCCAGAATTTCGCAAAAGCATTTGATGTTAAATTTACTGCTAAAGACGGGAAACAAGATTATGTTTGGGCAACTTCTTGGGGTGTATCTACCCGTTTAATGGGAGCGCTTATCATGACTCACAGTGATGACAAAGGACTAGTATTACCTCCAAAACTTGCTCCAGATCAAGTAGTTATTGTTCCTATTTATAGAAACGATGAACAATTTGAACTGGTAAGTAAGGTGGCAAAGGAAGTGATGAAAGAACTTCGCACAAAAGGTGTTCGAGTTAAATTTGATAATAGAGACACTTATAAACCTGGTTGGAAATTTAATGATTACGAGTTAAAAGGAGTACCAGTAAGGCTAGCTATTGGTCCTAGAGATGTTGAAAACGGAACGCTAGAACTTGCTAGAAGAGATACCTTAACTAAAGAATTTATTTCAAGAGATGATGTGGTTTCTATTGTGGTCGATTTAATGGATGAAATTCAAAAGAATCTTTATAATAAAGCTGCCAGTTTTAGAACAGAAAAAACTACTGAAGTAGTTACTTATGATGAGTTTAAAGAATTACTAAACACAAAAGGTGGATTTATATTAGCTCATTGGGACGGGACTGCCGAAACAGAAAAACTAATAAAAAAAGAAACAAAAGCAACGATTAGGTGTATTCCTTTAGACTCAAAACTAGAGAAGGGGACTTGTATGGTTAGTGGCAAACCTTCGAATCAAAAAGTGCTTTTTGCAAAGGCATATTAAATATATTAAAAAATGTTTACATAAGCTTGTTGCATTCAAAAATATTTGTATTTTTGCATCCGCATTTAAAAATTAACGGTCCGTTCGTCTAGGGGTTAGGACGCCAGGTTTTCATCCTGGTAACAGGGGTTCGATTCCCCTACGGACTACAAAAAAATAAGAATTAAAAACAAAAAAATGGCGAATCACAAGTCAGCATTAAAGAGAATTAGAAATAGCGAAGTTAAACGTTTACGTAATCGTTATCAACACAAAACAACTCGTAACGCAATGAAGAAATTCATTGAAACTTCAGATAAGAAAGAAGCTGATAAATTGTTTCCAGGTGTAATTTCTATGATCGATAAATTAGCTAAGAAAAATGTTATTCACAATAACAAAGCAGCTAACTTAAAATCAAATATGACTAAACACATTGCTTCTTTATAGTTGTAATTTGTTTTAAAAATTTATAAAAAAACTCCCTTAGGTTTTCCTGATGGAGTTTTTTTGTGTTTTAAAATTAAATGTATAATACGAATGAACCTAAAATAACTATTAATCTAAAAGTGAAATTTAATGGTTTAGGAACTCAACATGTGATAGCCCCAAATACTGATTTGGTAAAATAAATAAAAGACCCTTTGCAGAAAAGAGCTGGACGCTAACACTTAACAAAAACTAAAGCAATACACTTTTAGGCACCAAACTTCTATAGTCACCTCCATTGCGAATAATATCTCTAACAATGGAAGAAGAAACATGTGACACATTAGGAGCACAAACTAAGAATACACTTTCAATTTTCGCAAGTGATAAATTGGTTTGTGCAATGGATTGTTCATAATTAAAATCAGTACTGTTTCTTAATCCTCTAAGAATATAATCTGCTTTTACAGTTTTACAGAAATCAACAGTTAAACCTTTGTAGGTAAAAACTTTAATTCGCGGTTCATTTTTAAAAGCATTTTCGATATGTAGTTTTCTTTCTTCTAAAGAAAACATATATTTTTTATCAGTATTTACTCCAATAGCTATGATCACTTCATCGAAAAGGCTCAATCCTCTATTTATGACATCTAGATGCCCTAATGTAATTGGATCGAATGAACCTGGAAATACAGCTTTTTTCATAATTCAAATATAAATTATTTTATTTTAATACATTTTGTATCAGAATATCAAAAAACGATGTTAGTGTTGATCCGAATTCTTTTACTTGTTGCGGAATAATGCTTTCTTTTGACATTCCAGGGTTGGTGTTAATTTCTAAAAAATAAACAATTCCATCCTGAATAATAAAATCACTTCTAGTTACTCCTTTCATATTAAGCAATTTATAGATTCTTACAGCTTCAATCCTTATCTTTTCTGCTTCAGATACCGAAATTCGAGCAGGTGTAATTTCATTAGATTTTCCTAAATATTTTGCTTCGTAATCAAAAAAACCTGTTTCAGGAACAATTTCTGTAATGGGTAACACAATAACTTTCTCTTGATTATTATAAACACCAACAGATACTTCAACTCCTTCTATGGCTTTCTCTATAATAATTTCAGAATCTTCTTCAAATGCTTTTTCAATGGCACTATCCAATTTTTCTTTTTGAAAAACTTTACTAATTCCATAACTAGAACCAGCCCTATTGGGTTTTACAAAACAAGGAAGTCCTACCTTTTTTAATATTTCAGTTCTAGAATAACTTTCTCCTTTATTAATATAAAAAGAAGTAGCACATAAAACACCAAAATTACTTAATACCGACAGGCAATCTCTTTTGTTAAAACTAAGAGCTGATTGATAAGATTCGCTACTCGTTTGAGGAATACCAATTAAAGACAAATAAGCTTGCAGATAACCATCTTCTCCTGGAGTTCCATGTATAGTATTAAATACTACATCTGGAATAATAGTATTATTACCATTAAAAAAACTAAAATCAGCTTTATTAATAGGATGTTTTTCACCCAAGGAGTCTATATAATTCCAACCTTCTTTTAATATATGAACGGGATAGATAAAATATTTATTAGCATCCAAAAGCTCACAAACAACAGTTCCACTCCCTAATGAAATTTCAAATTCGCTAGAATAACCTCCCATCACAACAGCTATATGCTTTTTACTCATAACAATTTATTAAAAGGTGCATTTTACAAAAATATCATTATTCATTTATAAAGATACTAACTTTAGGTTTTATATTTTTGTAAAATAACTATGCGCTATGACATTTATTAAATTTTTATTTACCAAAGTATTTTTAAAACAATTATCAATAGCGATTATTGCATTGTTAGGCTTAGCTTTTGTTATTCTTTTTTGGTTAAAATTCACCACTAATCATGATCAAAAAATAGAAGTCCCAAGTCTAGCAAAAATGAGTTTAGATACTGCAGAAAATAAATTAAATGAAATTGACTTGAGGTTTGAGGTGATAGATTCCTCTAATTACAATCCTAATTTTCCAAAATATTCTGTAATAGAGCAAATTCCAAAAGCAGGCGAATTTGTAAAAGAAAATCGTAAAATTTATCTTACTTTAAACAGATCTGGTTATGTGTATTTAAAAATTCCAGAAGTGGTTGGAAAAACAAGAAGACAAGCTGAACCTACTTTAATATCTATGGGTTTCGAAATAGGAAGAATAACTTATAAATCATACATTGCTCTGGATGAAGTTTTGGAATTGAGTTACAAAGGAAAAAAACTAAAATCTGGCGAAAAAATTCAAAAAACTTCGGTGATAGATTTAGTTTTAGGCGATGGTGAAGGAGGACTTAAAACACAATTAGAAAATTCAGAAAAAGAAATATAAAACGAGGATGGAGGAAAATAAAATTGAAGGCCCAGAAAATGAGGATTTATATGAACATTTTCGGTTTATAGCACAAAAGGGGCAACAACCTCTTAGGGTTGATAAGTATTTAATGAATTATATAGAAAACGCTACTCGCAGCAAAATACAGCAAGCTGCGAAAGATGGAAATATCTATGCAAATGACGTTGCGGTTAAATCTAATTATAAAGTAAAACCAGCTGATGTGGTTACAGTATTATTTAAGCATCCTCCCTATGAATTTTTATTGGTTCCAGAAGACATTCCATTGGATATTGTTTATGAAGATGATGATTTATTAGTAGTAAATAAACCTGCTGGAATGGTGGTTCATCCTGGCCATGGAAATTATAACGGAACGTTAATAAATGCACTAATATTTCATTTTGATAACCTTCCAAACAATAGCAGTAATCGTCCAGGATTAGTGCATCGAATTGACAAGGATACAAGTGGACTTTTAGTCGTTGCAAAAACGGAAGAAGCAATGACGCATCTTGCTAAACAGTTTTTTAATAAGACATCAGAAAGAGAATATATAGCTTTGGTCTGGGGAGATGTTAAAGATGAAGAAGGAACTATTAAAGGTAATATAGGACGCCATCCAAAAAATAGATTACAAAATACCGTATTTGAAGATGATACCGAAAATAAAGGAAAGCCAGCTGTTACTCATTATAAAGTTATAGAACGCTTAGGGTATGTAAGTCTATTATCTTGCAAATTAGAAACTGGTAGAACCCATCAAATAAGGGTTCATTTAAAGTACATAGGCCATACCTTATTTAATGACGAACGCTATGGAGGCGACAAAATCTTAAAGGGAACCACTTTTAGCAAGTACAAACAATTTGTAGATAATTGTTTTAAAGTTTTACCTAGACAAGCATTACATGCAAGAACCCTTAGCTTTAAACATCCAACTACAGAAAAAATGATGCGATTTGACTCTCCTATTCCGGAAGACATTGAAAAATGTATTAAAAAATGGCAAAAATATTCTATCAATTCAACCAATCAATAATACTTATTTTTAATGAAAATTGTTATTTCTCCAGCAAAAAGTCTTGATCTTAAAAGTGAAATCCCTACTAATGAATTTACAATTCCTGTTTTTATAGATAAAACAGAAATACTGAATGCAAAAATTGCTGCTAAATCTAAAAAAGCTATCAAGGAACTGATGAGTATCAGCGATAATTTAGCAGAATTAAATCACCAACGTTATCAAGATTTTTCAGTGCCATTTACCAATAAAAACGCTCGCCAAGCTGTTTATTCTTTTTCTGGAGATGTATATGGTGGCTTAGATGCTTATTCCTTAAAAGAAGAAAAAATAGTATCGATGCAAAAGCAGCTTAGAATTTTGTCGGGTTTGTATGGAATCCTAAAACCTTTAGACTTAATGCAAGCTTACCGTCTAGAAATGGGTACTTCATTAAAAATAAATAGGAATAAAAATCTTTACGAATTTTGGGGTCGTACCATTACTCATCATTTAAATGAAGAACTTGAAGATGATGAATTATTTGTGAATCTAGCAAGTCAAGAGTATTTTAAAGCAGTTCAACCTAAACAATTAAAAGTAGCTGTTATTTCTCCAATCTTTAAAGATTTTAAAAATGGAAAATTAAAAATAATTTCTTTTTTTGCTAAAAAAGCAAGAGGATCTATGGTGCGTTTTATTTTAGATCATAACGTAACCTCTTTAGAACAATTAAAAAACTTTAATACTGATGGGTATGGCTTCAGTAATAAGCATACTTTAAATGAAAATGAACCTGTTTTTATTAGATAGTTTTTAATTAAGTTTTCCTGTTTTCTTATTATTTTTTTTACCGCTTAACCAAACAGTATGTTTTCAGTAAACTCGATTAATGAAAAATATTATTAAAAAAAACAGAAGGTTTTGGGGAGTGTTCGCTGTTAAATTATTGTTGGAAGATTTTTTTTCTTCAACAATGCATTCATCCCATTAATTCCTTGTAGACCTCCTGTGTGGACCGCTAGTATATTACTATTCTCTTTAAAATATCCATTATTTATTAAATCAAAAATTCCAAAAATCATTTTTCCAGTATATATAGGATCTAATGAAACAGTTGTTTTATTTTTAAAATCATTCATAAATTCGATCAGTTCAGCGTTTACTTTTCCATAACCACCAAAACAATAATCATCAAGGATTCTATAATTTTTTTTTCTAGTAAATTTATTGATATATGAAGTTTGAAAAGTTCCCTTAAGGGCTGAAAAGCCTAAAACAGTTTGCAAGGAATTAGAAGACTTAATTAAGCCTGCAATAGTACCTCCAGTTCCTACTGACGAACATACATAATCAAAAGAAGTGTCTTTATTAGTTAGTATCTCAGCACATCCTTTTACAGCAAATTCGTTAGTTCCTCCTTCTGGCAATAAGTAAAAATCTCCATAAATTGATTTTAAATTTTCAGAAAAAAATAATTCATCTTTTTTACGATATTCATCTCTTGAAATAAAATAAAAAAGCATGCCACAACTTTTAGCAAATGATAAAGTAGCATTACTCGATACTTTATCTACTAACTCCTCTCCTCTTATAATTCCAATAGTTTTAAACCCATATTCTTTTCCCATTGCAGCAACAGCAGCAATATGATTTGAATAAGCACCCCCAAAAGTCAATAAGGTAGATTTATTTAACCTTTTTGCTTCTAAAATATTATATTTTAATTTCCTTAATTTATTTCCAGATATATCAGGGTGAAGTTGATCTTCTCTTTTAATGACCAAATTAACGTTTGATATAGAAAATACTTCTAATGGAATTATTTGATTTCTAACTTGATTAGTTTCTATAAACACACTGATGTTTTTAATAATTTAAGCAACAAAATTATAAATAAATAAACATACAAGGTATATTAATAGACCATTATATTAGTGAAGTTCAAAATACTAAATTTAATAATTATGGAACAAATAATAATCATTCTTATCTTTTTTTTTAGTGAATAAGTTTAATGGCTTAATAATAACAGACCAAAATCAAAATAATTATCCAAACAAGATAAGAAAATGTTATTTTTGTAAAGTGTCCAATTTTAAAAAATACATTCCTTTAGAAGAAGGCGATTACTACCTAAGTCCAGAAGGCTATAAGTGCTTTACAGAGAAATACCATTTAAAACGTGGCTATTGCTGTGAAAATGGCTGTAAACATTGCCCTTATGGGTTTGATAAGAAAACGAATTGATAGCTTTCTCTCGACTGTTAAAAAAATACTGAATAAAACTATGACCTTTAAAAAAGAAATACAACAAGGAATACCAAATAATCTTCCTGTATCCATCGATTATGATTCTTCCATTAATCATGCACCTAAACGGAAAGACATACTTTCTTTAGCTGAAAAAAAACTAGCTCTTCAAAATTCACTTCGCTATTTTGATGCAAAACACCATGCAATACTTCTACCTGAGTTTAAAAATGAATTAGAAACTTATGGCCGCATTTATATGTATCGCTTTCGCCCAAAATACAAGATGTATGCACGTCCTATAAATGAATATCCTGGAAAATGTGAACAAGCAAAGGCAATCATGCTAATGATTCAAAATAATTTAGATCATGTTGTTGCTCAGCATCCTCACGAATTAATTACCTATGGCGGTAATGGTGCAGTTTTTCAAAACTGGGCTCAGTATTTATTGACTATGCAGTACTTATCTGAAATGACAGAGAAACAAACTTTAGTGATGTATTCTGGACACCCTCAAGGTTTATTTCCCTCTCATAATGATGCACCGAGAGTCGTTGTCACTAACGGTATGATGATTCCTAATTACTCCAAACAGGACGATCTAGAAAAATTTAATGCCTTAGGAGTTAGTCAATATGGACAAATGACGGCAGGAAGCTATATGTACATCGGTCCTCAAGGGATTGTTCACGGAACTACCATCACGGTATTAAATGGGTTCCGAAAAATCAATAAAAGCCCTTTTGGAGGATTATTTGTTACTTCAGGTTTAGGAGGAATGAGTGGTGCACAACCCAAAGCGGGTAATATTGCAGGTTGTGTTACCGTATGTGCAGAAATCAATAAAAAAGCAACCGAAACAAGACATTCTCAAGATTGGGTCGATGAAGTATACTCAGATATATTGGAATTAACTAATCGTGTGAAAACTGCAGTAAAAAATAAAGAAACTGTTTCTATTGCTTATGATGGAAATATCGTTGACGTTTGGGAAACTTTTGATAAAGAAGATTTACACATCGATCTAGGAAGTGATCAAACATCTCTGCACAATCCTTGGGCAGGAGGTTATTATCCGGTTGGATTATCCTATGAAGAATCTAATGAAATGATGGCAAATAAACCAGAAGCTTTTAAGGAAGAAGTTAAGAAAACGTTGCGGCGCCATGCAGACGCTATTAACAGGCACACAGCAAAAGGAACTTACTTTTTTGATTATGGCAATGCCTTTTTACTCGAAGCGTCGCGTGCTGGAGCAGACGTATTGGACACTGTAAACCCTTTAAAAGAATTTAGATATTCTAGTTATGTTCAGGACATTATGGGACCTATGTGTTTTGATTATGGTTTTGGTCCTTTCCGATGGGTCTGTGCTTCAGGAAAACCAGAAGATTTATTAAAAACCGATCAAATTGCTTGTGAAGTTTTAGAAGAAATGATAAAAACATCACCTCCTGAGATTCAACAACAAATGCACGATAATATCCAATGGATAAAAGGAGCCCAAGAAAATAATTTGGTGGTTGGATCACAAGCAAGAATTTTATATGCTGATGCTGAAGGAAGAATGAAAATAGCAGCTGCATTTAACAAAGCCATAGCCGACGGTAACATTGGATATATAATTTTAGGAAGAGATCATCATGATGTATCAGGAACCGACTCTCCTTATCGGGAAACATCTAACATCTATGATGGTAGCCAGTTTACAGCAGATATGGCCATACAAAATGTAATTGGGGATAGTTTTAGAGGAGCCACTTGGGTTAGCATCCATAATGGTGGTGGTGTTGGATGGGGAGAAGTAATAAACGGGGGCTTTGGTATGGTTCTTGATGGTAGCAGTAATGCACAAAGACGACTAGAATCAATGCTCTATTGGGATGTAAACAATGGAATTTCTAGAAGAAGCTGGGCAAGAAATAACGAAGCCATATTTGCAATAAAAAGAGCGATGGATAAAAATCCAAATCTAAAAGTTACGCTTCCCAATTTCGTTGACGATTCTTTATTTAACAAATAATAAACTCATGAAAAATTTAAAATTTATTTCCCTGTTATTAATTTTTATTTTCAGCTCTTGCTCTTCAGTTCGAGTTGTTTCAGATTATGATTCCCTAACAGATTTTAGCAAGTACCAAACATTTGCTTTTTATAAACCAGGGATTGATAAAGCAAAAATTTCCGATTTGGATAAAAAACGAATTATGCGTCAAATTGAAGCTAACCTAAAAGCTAAAGGCATGACTATTTCTAATGATCCTGATTTGTTAGTAAGCTTATTCACCAAAGAAAGAGAGCGCATTGATGTGTATAATAACAATTTTTATGGATATGGTTATGGCGCATGGTTCGGTGGCGGAAGTTACATTACTTCTACTCCAGAAGGCACCTTATATATCGATTTAATTGATCATAGTAAAAATGAATTAGTATGGCAAGGAATTGGAAAAGGTGATTTAGTAATGAGTAATGTCGAAAAGAAAGAGGCAAGAATTAAAGAAATTGTCTATAAAATACTTGTTCAATACCCACCTGTTATTAAAACTAATCAATGAGTATACACAAAATAAATCTCTTATTAAAATGAAACTATTTTATACCTTAATTGCGTTCAGCATTTATACTTTTAATAGTACTGTTGCTCAAAATTATCATTCAGGAACCATTACCACGAATAATGGACAAAATGTTGAAGGAAGAGTTTATATAGATAATGATTCAAAAAAAGTGTTATTTAAAAAAAGTGGAGGTTCAGCTATTTATAATTTTACAACTATTAAAAGTGCAACTATTGGAGCTGCTAGTTATTCTAAAATCAACTTTGATAATGAAGAGTATTTAGCTACAACTTTAGTATTTGGAAAGGCTTCTTTATTCGAACTTGGAGAGGAATATTTTATAATAGTTAATGAAAATAAAAATCAGAAATTCAATTTAGAAATTGATAAACAACAAATTCCAGGAATCCTATCATTGCTTTTTAATGATTGTAATCCCGTTAGAGATGATATTAATAAAATAGAAGGGTATTCAGGAAATACATTAATAAATTTAACTAATTTATATAACAATTGTGAATACGGCACTTATATACCTACTGAAACTGAAATAAAAAAAGCAAATACTTATAACACTGATACATTTAGATTTTATACTGCTTTACTGGGGAGTTTGAATAACACTAATATAAATGGAAATGGCGCCAATAACTCAAGCAGTTTAGGGTTAGGGATTGGACTTGCTGCTTCACCAAGTTTTATGAACAAGCTGCAAGGATATATATATATATAGATTTTGATTTTTCTATGGCTTTTTCAGGAGATACTAATTTTAAAAATGGAGGTGTACCATTAAATTATAAAGTAAATAGCTATAGATTCTCATTAGGATTAGAGTATGTATTTAATAAAAAAGGTATGTTATCTCCATTTTTAGGGATAGGATATGGATATACTTCAGATTATTATAATGGTTCTATAGAAACAATTGATTTTAAAGATCACGATCAAAACTATTTCTTTTTACCAAAAGCAGGAATACTGTATCAACTTAATAAAGGTAAATATTTAGGATTAACCCTTAATTATATCTCAGAATACGAGAACGGTTTAAGTTTTATCTATGGGAACTTTGCTACATATTATCCATTAACTATAAAAAACAGCTCACTTAATTTAGGCCTGAATTATTATTTCTAAACGTTACCTAAAAACACTTAAAATCAAAAAGCTCTTAGCTCTTTCGAAAAATCAAGATATTGTTTTATTATTTCTTCTTCAAAGGGATCACGATTAGCAATAAGCGCATTTTTAATAGCTATTTTGAGAATCATCTAAAACAGAATCATCTATGCTGTATATAGAAAATAAATACATTTCAATTATAATAGGTAATGCTGAAATTCCTACATCTAAGGCAATATAACGAGTACTTTTTTTGTCCCTAAAGCAGTTAATTTTTTAATAAAACCTTCTTCTAATAGGATATTTAATTTTTTTGTAAGAACATTAGTGGCTATCTTTTTCTTTTGAAGACATAAATTCTTTAAACCTAGATTTTTTATGCAAAATAATATCTCTCAAGATAAGGAGATTCCATTTATCACCTAAAATATTAGCAGAAAATGCTATTGCACAGGTATATTTTTTTTTGGGAATTCATTAATAGTATTTTTTTAAATTATATTAATTATTGTTGATTTATTTTAAATATCAAAAAATGATACTGAACTTAATATCGTATAAACCAATCATCCCTATCAGCTAAAAAGTAAATATTCTGATGTTTTATCAAAAGATAAAGAAGTAATTTTCTTCATACATTTAATCTATAATTTGCTAATAATCTGTAATATATGTAAAATTAACTGACAATCTATTAAATAATATTAATCTTAATTATCCTTCAAGAATCTGATATACCCCTATTAATTTCAAGTACATATAAAACTGGCATACTCGAGACCAGAGTATTAATTTTTAATAATCTGTTTTAAAATTATATCTATCTGAGAATTAACCTTCATTAAATATATTCCTGAATTCCAAATTTCAGTATTTATAGACACTTCATTTGAAGAATTATTTTTCAATTCAAAAATGGTTTGCCCCAATACATTATATATTGAGATGGCGTAAATTGTATCTTTACTTTTTACTTCCCAGATAGTCGTAACTGGATTTATAAAAGATAAATTGCTTTCAAATTCATGATCATTGATTGCTAATATCTCCTCAGTGAAATTTTGAGCATAAATTTTGGAACCAGTCCCTTTATCTTCAATAAAAACAGTTACATTTTGATTATTTGCTGGTTTTGTAAATTGTATCCTTCTTTTATTTGCTGAATAAGTAGCTAATGGCCTTGTTTCTTCTGGCCAAGCAAAATCACCATTTTCATCTAACATTAAGGCATTTAATGACGTAGGTGAAACTCCATTATCTAAACCATCTTTAATTAATAATAATGGAGAATCATTTAATAAATATATAGATCCAGCATGTACTTTTTCACTGCCAATTGGAAATATTTCTTTTGCATTATTGCTAAACATTCTCGCTCCAGTTTCTTTATCAAACTTTTGAATATATTCTCCTTTTTCACTTTGGCTGGTATTGGTATAATTACAACTTGACCATATATATGCTGATCCCTCTTTGAATGCAATTTTTGTATCCATCTCATAATCGGTTTGGTTGGTATCGAAATCTGATCCATTTATACCCCAAGGTAATGTTCCGTCTGGATCAATACGTTGTAAAAAGGAATCGAATCTGTTTCCTGGAGAAGCTTTATATCCCATATAAACAACATCACCATCTTGCAAACCATCATAAGTAGTAATAAAAACAGTTCCGTAATTTGATAATTGTGTAGGATTAGACCATTGTAAAACCCCAAATGAATCAAATCGTTGTGCAAATAAATTAGAGTTCACCCCATAAGTTATGCTATGGAAAACCATTATATAATCTCCGTTAGATAACTCAAACATGTTTGCAGGCACTGTATTGTTTCCACTTTCAACTATAGTTTGTGTTACTTCCCATAAAGTATTTCCAGAAGCATCATATTTCTGCATTACACTTTCTCCTTCTGGAAACCAAGAAACAATAGTTTCACCAGTTGATAATGGCAAAACGGTTACAGAATATCCAGAACCGACATTAACACCATTGGAGCCCCATAAATGATTTCCTTCTGTATCTAATTTAAAAACAAAAGCAGGCTCGCCATTCCCTGTACCTGTAATACCTATATAAAGGTTATCTTCATTATCTGTAACAACACTCCAAGTAACAGTATAAGTACTCATTGGAATTGCATCACTAACTAACATACCATCACTTCCTAATAATTGTAACCCATCTACATCTAAAATTTGCAATCTCAATTCATAATTAACAGGCGGAGCAACAGATTTCCAAAACACCACATAGGTTTTCCCTTCAGAAGAACCAATAGCTTGCATATCTCCTACCTCAGAATCCGCTACTAAGGTATTTAAAACGGTATCTGTGGTCCATTGGGCATTCATAGTTATAAATGCAAAAAACATAAATAATTTTAGTAAGTTTTTCATAATTAGATATTTAATAATTTAACAACTCTTGAATTTTTGATTTCACTTTTTCGGTACTTGGAATCATTGTTTGCTCTAAAGTCGAATTTAATGGAATTGCAGGCATATTCTTACTACCAACAAACATAACTGGTGCGTCTAAATAGTTAAAGCATTCTTCTTGAATCCTACCTTGTAAGGCTCTTGAAAAACTATTTTCCGATGGTTCTTCTGTAACGACTAAACATTTTCCGCATTTTTTTACCGAATTAAAAACAGTCTTATAATCTAATGGATGCAGTGTTCTTAAATCCACTACTTCTATTCTATCTTGCATTCCTAATTCTTCTGATGCATTCATCGCCCAATGCACTCCCATACCATAAGTTATAATCGATAGGGTTTCCTCTTCTTCTTGTTTCCAAATTTCCTGAAGGACCCATGCTTTTCCAAAAGGTAAAATATAATCCTCAGCTGGCTCTAAAGAAGTAGCTCCTTTTGTTCCTGGAACTTTACTCCAGTACAAGCCTTTATGTTCTAAAATAACAACTGGGTTTGGATCATAATAAGCAGCTTTCATTAACCCTTTTAAATCAGCTCCATTACTAGGATAGGCTATTTTAATACCTCTGATATTTGCAACCACACTTTCTACTGAAGATGAATGATAGGGTCCGCCACTTCCATAAGCGCCAATAGGAACTCTTAAAATCATAGATACTGGCCATTTGCCATTAGATAAATAACAACTTCTACTTACCTCCGTAAACAATTGATTTAATCCTGGCCAAATATAATCTGCAAATTGTACCTCAACAATAGGTTTTAATCCAACTGCACTCATACCTACGGTACTTCCCACAATAAAAGCTTCTTGAATAGCAGTATTAAAAACACGATGATCTCCAAATTTTTCGGCCAAGGTTGCGGCTTCTCTAAACACACCACCTAATCTACCTCCAACATCTTGACCATAAAGCAAGCATTCTTTATGCTTTCCCATTAACTCTTCAATAGCAAATAAAGCACAGTCAACCATAAGTACTTTGTCAGCATTTTTAGGAGTTCTCTCACCTACCTCTTCTGTAATTAATGTAGGTGCAAAATCATGAGTAAATAAATCTTCTGGTTTTGGATCTTCTGCTTTTAGCGCTTTTTTTAAATCTTTTTTTACTATTTCAATTACAGATACTTCAATGTTATTTATTTCTGGTTTTGAAAAACCATTTTCCAATAATAATTTCTTCATTTTTGGGTATGGATCTCTACTTCTTGCCTCCTCCAAATCATCTCGATACCATTCCATTCTTACACCAGAAGTATGATGATTTAACAAAGGAACTTTAGCATGAATTAAAAAGGGGCGTCTTTCTTTTCTGATCGTTTTTATTACAGATTGTATCACCTTAAAACATTCTTCAAAATCAGTTCCATCAATAGATATGGCTTCTAATCCCTTAAAGCCTCTTGAATACTCAAAAGCGTCTTGAGCTCTGGTTTCTTCAGAAGTTGCAGAAATATCCCATCCATTGTCTTGTACTAAATATAATATTGGAAGTTGCTTTAATGCTGCCATCTGAAAGGCTTCCGATATTTCACCCTCAGTTACAGATGCATCACCAAGAGAACAAACTGTAATTGGACGATTTACATCAAGCGTATTAAATAATTTAGAATCTGATTTTGAATCTACTAGTTCTTTATACTGCATTCCCATTGCTACTCCAGTTGCTGGAATAGCCTGCATTCCAGTAGCCGAACTTTGATGTGGAATTTTAGGTTTATCCTCATCTTTCAAACTAGGATGGCAATAATAGGTTCTACCTCCAGAAAATGGATCTTCTTTTTTTGCTAATACTTGTAACATTAACTCGTAAGGAGTCATACCAAAAGCTAATAACATAGCATCGTCGCGATAATAAGGAAAAGCATAATCTTGCGGCAACAATTGCATTCCAACAACAGTTTGTATTACTTCATGCCCTCTAGAGGTTGCATGAACATATTTTGAAACCTCTTTAAAGTTTACTTCATATTCATCAGTCATTGCTTTTGCAGCACAGAGGTTAGAAAACCCTTTCTCTAATAGATTCTTATGAATTGAATTATCTTTCAAATAATTTTATTTTAAACTAAACACTTTTATTAAAACTATTAAACCACTGGGATCATCCAACCAAATGTATCTTGAATCTCACCAATTTTAATGCCATTTAATGTATTATTTATGTCTTCACCTACCGGACTATTATTTGAAACATGAATGATTTCTTCATCAGTTCCAATTTCTTGAATGTATGCAATTCCTATAGCAGTTCCTGTTCCAAAAGCTTCTTCTAATGTTCCGTTCTCTGATGCTTCCTTAACTTCATCAATCGAAATAGGTCGCTCTATTACTTCAAACCCTTTAATTTTTAATAAATCAATCACACTCAATCTTGTGATTCCATCTAAAATATTACCATCTCTAAAAGGAGTAATAATCTTTCCGTTGATCTTAAAGAAAATGTTCATGGTTCCTACTTCTTGAATGTATTTATGCTCAACAGCATCCAACCAAAGCACTTGGTTATATCCTTTGGCTTTTGCATTTTCTGTAGGTTTAATTGCTGCTGCATAATTTCCAGCTGCTTTCGCTTCTCCGGTTCCTCCGGTTGCCGCACGAATGTATTTTTTTTCAGCAAATAATTTAATTCGCTCACTAAAATATGGACCCGCAGGGGAACAAATAATAATAAACTTATAGCTTGTTGCAGCACGCATACCTATAAAATGCTCATCTGCGTACATAAAAGGCCGCAAGTACATGGCGCTTCCTTTTTTCTTAGGAATCCACTCCTTATCAAGGTTCACCAATTGCTTTAAACCTTCTAAAAAAAGGTCTTCAGGGAAACTTGGCATCCCCATACGATCCGCACTAAAATTAAGTCTTGCTGCATTTTTATTAGGACGAAATAATAGTGGAGTGCCATTACTTTCTAATGTAGCTTTCATACCCTCAAAGATTGCTTGTCCATAATGCAATGCCATCGTTGCTGGATGAGATGCAATAGTTTGCATTGGTATGATGCGAGGATTGTTCCAAGTACCATTTTCATAATCACAAATAAACATATGATCGGTAAAAATCTTTCCTAAAGGAATATTATCAAAATCTAATTTACTCAATGTTGAATGTTCCGTTTTTGTAATTTTTATATTTTTCATGAGTATTTTTTATTGTTTTTGATAAGACTCATATAATTATATTTTTCTTTTTATATCAAATCCCTCTAAGTTTTCTGCAATTCTTTTTAAGAAGGATCCAGCTAAAAACCCGTCTACAATCCTGTGGTCAAAAGAAAGTGACAAATACATCATATGCCTAATCTCTATTGTATCTCCTTCTGCCCTTTCCATCACCTCAGCTCTTTTCTTTATAATTCCAGTAGCCAAAATTGCTGCTTCGGGTTGATTAATAATTGGAGTTCCCATTACGGAACCAAAAGTTCCAACATTAGATATCGTAAATGTACTACCACTAGTATCATCTGCTTTTAATTTATTTTCTCTTGCTTTTAATGACAACGAATTGATTGCAGAAGCTAATTCTTTAAGGTTTTTTTTATCTGCATCTCTTACTACGGGTACAATTAAATTACCCGAAGGTAACGCTGTTGCCATCCCAACATTAATTGTATCCTTTACAATAATATTTTTTCCATCTAAACTAGAATTAATCATCGGAAAATCAACTATTGCCTTTGCTACTGATTCAATAAATAAAGGTGTAAAAGTTAATTTTTCATTATACTTTTCTTGAAAAGAAATTTTTGCTTGTTTTCTCCAATGTACCATTTCTGTTAAATCTGCTTCTACATATGCTGTAACGTGCGGAGAAGTAAGTTTACTAAAAACCATCCGGTCAGCGATCATCTGTCGCATGCGATCCATTTCTACAATTTTACCAGTTCCTTTATCAAACTTTAAATCTGGCACCTTAAAACCATTATCTGTAACAACAGGTTGCGCATATTTAAAAGGCCTTCCTTCTTCAATATAGCTCATTAAATCACTTTTTCGCAAACGCCCTTCGTCTCCTGTTAATGGAATTCGAGCTAGTTCTTCAAAACTAATGTGTTGTTCTTTTGCAATACTGATAATTAATGGAGAGAAAAATAAATTTGAATTGGATACATTAAATGCTCCTTGTTTAATTTTTTGAGAAGATTTATTTAATGCTTTATTAGCCTCTTGTGCAGGCTTTTGTTTATAATCTTCTTCTTTTTTAGCTGGTAAAACAATTCCATCGGTTTTAATAATAGCTATAGTTTCTCCAATAGAAATTACATCGTTTTGCTTAAACAATAATTCTGAAACTATTCCTGAAACCAATGAAGGAACCTCAGAATCAACTTTATCTGTTGCAACTTCTAATAATACCTCATCTTGATCAATGGTATCACCCACATTTTTAAACCATTTAATGATGGCAGCTTCAGTGATACTTTCGCCAAGTCTAGGCATTTTGAATTTGTATTCTGACATTATTTATTTCTTTTCAATTCAGCTAGGGTTTTATAAAAATCCTCTTGTTTAGGCTTGTCCTTTGGGATCTCACGAAGAGGCACTACTTCTTTTAAACTTTCATGACAATCTGTTGGTAAAGCTTGGTAAAGCTTGGTGCCGGCTGATTTCCATTCCATCATTTTATCGGTAACTTCTTTTATGACTTTTGCTGGATTACCAACAATTAAACTTCTACTAGAAAAAACAGATTCCGCTTTCACAAAAGTCATTGCACCAACTATACATTCATCTCCTATTTCTGCATCATCCATGATTACACTATTCATGCCTATAAGACAATTACGTCCTAAATTAGCTCCATGAATAATTGCGCCATGTCCTATATGCGCACCCTCTTTTAAAACAATCGTTTTACCAGGAAACATATGGACCGTACAATTTTCTTGAACATTAACTCCATCTTCCAAAATAATTGCTCCCCAATCTCCTCGAATTGCAGCTCCAGGTCCTATATAACAATTTTTTCCAATGAGTACGTTTCCAGTAACAGCAGCTAATGGATGTACAAAACTACTTTCGTGAACTATCGGTATATGTCCTTTAAAACTATAAAACATCTATTTAAATTTCTTTAACGTTTCTTTTGTGAAATCAGACAGAACCAACCGACCACTGATGGCAGCTCGTTCAGCTAATAAATCGTCCCAATCTTCAGTACCTCTCCAAAAAACTTTTTTCATTTCTTTCATTGCATCTGGATTATAGGTACATAAGTGTTCTGCAAAAAATTGTATTGCATCATCCATTTCTTCGGTACTTTCGTATACTTGAGCAAACAATCCTTTTTGTTTTGCCCAGTCAGCACTATAAAAAGAATTGGCATCAATAGCTATTTGAGACATTCCACTCAGTCCTAATTTTCGCTCAACTGCTGGTCCAACTACAAAAGGTCCTATACCAAGATTCAACTCACTTAATTTAATGGATGCAAGCTTTGTTGCCATACAATAATCGGTAGCTGATGCAATACCAACTCCACCTCCAACAGTTTTACCTTGTATTCTACCTATTATAAATTTTGGACACTTTCGCATTGCATTTATAACATTCGCAAATCCTGAAAAGAACACCTTTCCAGTTTCAGCATCATTGATATTTATTAACTCTTCAAAACTGGCGCCAGCACAAAAAGTGCGTTCTCCTCCACTTTTTAAAATAATGACCTTAACCTCATTATTTAATCCTGCATCATGGATGTTTTTAACTAATTTCGCTAAAATAGTTCCCGGCAAACTATTATGTGCAGGATGAAAAAACTCAATGGTTGAAATACCGTTTTGTATATTTTGATTTACGTAAGCTTCCATAGTTATAATAATCCAAATTGTTTAAAATGATGATTTAAGTGTTTGCGTTCTAGCAATTGCCAATCATATTTTTCTATAAACCCAAATACTGCATTCTTAACTACTGCATCGGGGTTTTCTTTATAAAAATTGACGTATTGTTCTCTTGCTTCTAATAATTTTAATTTCGAAATTTGTAAATTCTCATGTTTTAGTTCTTCTAATGTTCCTTTTTTATACAAAGGAAAATCGAATCCTGAAGGCATCGGTTTATAGTTATAAAGAGATTCTTGTACTTTTTCTAAATATTTTTCTGGCGTATCAATTTCAAAGTCTTGAATTTCTCCAGATGCAATTCGATACGTCAATTCTAAATGTTCAATCATATGCTGTGAAGTCATCATTCCCCAATTGGGTTTTGAATCTTCAGTCAATTTTTTTAAACATTCTTCAATTTTTTCAGAAGTCATCTCTACAAAAACAGTTTGTTTTTTCTGAACCATCGTTAATATTGTTGCTATTGCAACCAATTCATCTTCAATATCAAAAACTTCAACGTACCATTTAACTATTCCACAGGGGTGTTCTTTCCCTCTTTCATCTCGATCAATTTTTTGCTTACAAGTTAATCGAACATAAACGGTATCATTATGATAAATAGGTCTTAAAAAACGACAATCTTCTAATCCATAATTTGCAGCAACTGGTCCTTTATTTGGATATACAAAAAGACCTGCTGCAGCAGCTAATATAAAATAACCGTGAGCGGTTCTTTTTTCGAAAATACTTCCATCAAGAGAAGTAATATCGGTATGTGCATAAAAATGATCCCAAGTTAAATTTGCGAAATTTACAATATCACCATCAGTTATCGTACGCTTATGGGTTTTAAGAGACATCCCTGGTTCAATATCTTCCCAGTGATATGCGAAGGGATGTTTATCGGTTTCTGTATAAGCTCCTTTTGGTTGATAAATTCCTGTAATTTCTGTTAAGGTAGTCGGAGAACCTTGAATAGCACATCGTTGTAAATAATGTTTAACACCACGCATTCCACCCATTTCTTCTCCACCACCAGCTCGTCCAGGACCACCGTGAACTAAGGTAGGTAATGGAGAACCATGACCTGTACTTTCTTTTTCATTTTCACGATTTAACACTAATATTCTACCATGATGTGTAGCAGCTTCAACTACATATTCTTTAGCAATTGAATCACTATTGGTAACGATGGAAGAAACCAAGGATCCTTTTCCTAAGTGTGCTAAATGAATTGCTTCATCCAACGTTTTATATGGCATTAATGTACTAACGGGTCCAAATGCTTCAATTTCATGAATTCCTGTATTCGTAAATGGATAGTCTTCTCTTAAAAGGACAGGAGCTAAAAACGCTCCATCTTTTGAGTTTGCACCAATTACCGAAACCTCATCCAAGTTACCATAAACCATTTTAGCAGTTTTTGTTAACTCTGCTACTCTTTGCTTCACTTCTTGTACTTGATCTTTACTAACCATGGCACCCATTCTAACTTCTTTTAGCCTTGGATCACCAATCGTAACTTTATCTAACTGTTGCCCTATAGCAATTTGAACATCTTCAATTAGTTTTTCAGGAACAATAATTCTTCTAATTGCCGTACATTTTTGACCACATTTTACAGTCATTTCTTTACGAACTTCTTTTATAAATATATCAAATTCTGGTGTCCCAGGTACTGCATCTTCACCTAACACACAGGAATTTAAAGAATCAGCTTCCATATTAAAAGGTACTGCTTCATTGATAATTCTAGGATGTGATTTTAACATCCTACCAGTTACGGCAGATCCCGTAAATGTAACCACATCTTGTGATTCAACTGAATCTAATATACTTCTTGCTGAACCAGAAATAAGCTGTAATGAACCTTCTGGTAAAATATTTGAAGCTATAATTTCTCTTACTACTGCTTCCGTTAAAAAGGAAGTATTTGTCGCTGGTTTAACGATAGCTGGAACACCAGCCATCCAATTAACCGCACATTTCTCTAACATTCCCCAAACAGGAAAATTATAGGCATTAATATGTATGGCGACACCTCTTTTTGGGACTAATATATGATGAGCCATAAACCGTCCTCCTTTTGACAAATCAATAGGTTCTCCTTCTACATGATAAGACTGATTTGGAAATAATTTTCGCAAAGAAGCATTGGCGAATAAATTACCAAACCCTCCTTCAATATCAATCCAACTATCAACTTTTGTAGCTCCAGTACGGTAACTAACATCATAAAAATGTTGCTTCTTTTTAATAAGATAAAAAGCCAATTTCTTAAGCATATTTCCACGCTCTTGAAAAGTCATTTTACGTAAAGCTTCTCCTTTTACCCTTCCATAATGTAGCACTTCAGAAAGATCAAAACCTGTGGTATCTGATAAGGCTACAACTTCACCAGTAACAGCATCCATCATTGGAACACCTTCACCTGAGCCATACACCCATTGTCCGTTGATGTAACTTTCTAGTTTTTTCATGACTTTAATTTTAGTTTACATTTTCAATAATGGCAGCATATCCTTGCCCAACACCGATACACATAGTAACTAATGCATATCTTTTATTTTGTTCTTTTAATTCTAAAGCTGCAGAATAAGTGATTCTAGCTCCCGTTACTCCTAAAGGATGTCCGATAGCAATAGAACCTCCGTTTGGATTTAATCGAGGATCATTATCTGCTAATCCCCAAGCTCTAGTACAGGCTAAAGCTTGTGCTGCAAAAGCTTCATTTAATTCTATTACATCCATATCGTCCATTGTTAATCCTGCTTTTTTTAATGCTTTGTTAGAAGCTTCTACAGGACCAATCCCCATTATTCTTGGCTCAACACCAACGACTGCAGAACTAACAATTCTTGCAATGGGTTTTAAATTGTATTTTTTAACTGCTTCCTCTGAAGCAATAATAGTAGCTGCTGCTCCATCATTTAATCCTGAAGAATTCCCAGCAGTTACACTTCCGCCTTCATTTTTAAAAGCAGGTCTAAGTTTCCCTAAAATTGCTAACGATGTTGTAGGTTTAACAAATTCATCTTTGGAAAATTGAATTGGATCTTTTTTCCGTTGAGGGATTTCAACAGTAATTATTTCTTTTGCCAAACGCCCATTTTCTTGAGCCTTTGTTGCTTTCATTTGGCTCCAATAGGAGAACTTATCTTGATCTTCGCGAGATATATTATAGTTCTCTACTAAATTTTCAGCAGTATTTCCCATACCATCAACACCATAAAGCTCTTTCATTTTTAGGTTTATAAAACGCCATCCAAAAGTAGAATCATACATTTTAGAATCGCCTCCAAAACCTGTTGAGGGTTTTGCGATTACGTAGGGCCCACGGGTCATATTCTCAACTCCTCCTGAAATAAACAAATCTCCATCACCAGCTTTTATAGCTCTATTTGCATGAATAATTGCTGACAATCCCGAACTACAAAGTCTATTTACAGTTTCTCCTGGTACGGTAAAAGGCAAGCCTGCTAATAAAGAAGACATGCGAGCAATATTTCGGTTGTCTTCACCTGCTTGATTTGCACAGCCCATGATCACATCGTCATAAGCTTCTTTTGGAATATTTGGGTTGCGTTTGACTATTTCAGCAATCACTAGAGCACCTAAATCATCGGTACGAACAGCTGATAATGTTCCTTTATAATTCCCAATAGGTGTTCTTATTCCGTCTATGATGTATGCTTCTTTCATTATTCTTCCCAATCTTTTGTTGTTCTATAAACCACTCCTTTAAAAAGTGCTACTAATTCGTTTCCTCGTTTTACTTCAACTATATTAAACCCAACTTTAGTTTTCTGAAGATCCAATGTAACTTCAGCTGTAATGTAGTCCCCTATTTCTAGTGCTTCTATATGATTAATAGATGTTTCGATAGAAACCGCATACTTTCCATGCGTATTTGCTGTAAAGCCAAAAGCGGTGTCTGCTAAAGCATAGGTTATAGCTCCGTGAGCTTTATCCATACTATTCAACATTTCTTTACGAATTGTCATTCCTAATTTACACCTTCCAATCTCACTTTCTAATATCTTGATACCTAACGATTGACTGTAGGCATCTTGATTTAACAACTTTTCAGGTATTAGTTCTCCTTTCATGAAAAGAAATTTTTATTTTCTCGATTCATTTTTCGAAGCAATGGAGAACAACGATACCTATCTTCATGATATTCGTTGTATAAATTATCCATAGCGTTCACACACCAATCTATTCCCTTTTCATCTGCCCAAGCCAATAAGCCTTTTGGATAATTTACTCCCTTTGTCATCGCAGTATCTATATCTTCTGCTGAAGCAATGTTCCAAAATAAAGCATCTGCTGCTTCATTAATTAACATCACTAATATCCTTTCAAATATTTCTTTTTGAAATGTTTCATTGTTCGCATGAGATTCCTCGTCGCTCGTTCCTTGCTCTGTCGGAATGACCTTATAATCATAAAATCCTTTTCCAGATTTTCTACCTAAATAACCAGCTTCAGAAAGTCGTTGTTGCGTAAAAGACGGCTTGTATCTTGGGTCTTGATAAAAAGCATTATACACGGTTTCTGTGACCGTATAATTTACATCATTCCCAATAAAATCCATTAATTCAAAAGGGCCCATTCGGAAACCACCTTGATTCTTTATTGCATTATCTATGGTTGAAAAATCGGCAATTCCTTCTTCAAAAATTCTAAGCGCTTCACCATAAAAGGGTCTCGCTACACGATTTACTATAAATCCAGGTGTATCCTTTGCAACGGCAACTGTTTTTTTCCAATCTTTAATTATTTTAACCGTTTTTTGAATTACTTCATTTGAAGTTTGAATTGCTGGAATAACCTCAACTAACTTCATTAAAGGAGCTGGGTTAAAAAAATGAATTCCAATACAACGTTCTGGACTTTCTAGAGAAGATGCTATAGAAGCAATTGATAAACTTGAAGTATTTGACGCTATAATACAATCCTCCGCTACATAAGTTTCTAACTCTGAAAACACTTTTTGCTTAATTTCAAGATTTTCTATAATCGCTTCAATAGTTAAATTAGAGTCACTTAATTCTTTTAAAGAATCAACATACTTAATGTTGTTCTGAATTCGGTTCTTCTCATTATTATCGATACGCCCTTTTTCTATTAGACGGTTTAATATTTTTTCAAGTGAAGCTTTGGCTTTATCTAAGGCCATTTGATTGGTGTCGTATAAACTTACCATACATCCTGCAGTAGCAGCAACTTGTGCGATTCCACTTCCCATTGTACCACTTCCTATAATTCCAACTTTCATACTATTTATTTAAAACGGTAGATGATTTAAATCTACATTTCCACCAGAAATTATAATACCGATGTTTTTATTTTTAAAATTATTTTTTTCTTTTAGTAATGCTGCAAAAGCAACTGCACTTGAAGGCTCCACAACTATTTTCATTCGTTCCCATATCAATTTCATCGCATTGATAATTTCATCTTCACTAACTCGTATAATTGTTTTGACATGTGCTAATATGATCGGAAAATTTCGATCTCCCAAAAATGTTCTTAAGCCATCTGCTATGGTATTCGAATTATCATTAAATTCTATTTTCCCACTTTTCAAAGACCGATAGGCATCGTCCACATTTTCAGGCTCTGCCCCTATTACCTCACACTTATCTGAAAAATAGTTAGCCGACAATGCAGTTCCTGCCAATAAGCCTCCTCCTCCAACTGGAGTTAAAATGGCATCTAAATTGGGATAATCTTCTAATAATTCTTTGGCTGAAGTTCCTTGACCTAAAATTACTTGATCGTCATTTGAAGGGTGAATAAATATAGCATTCTTTTCTATTCTAATTTTTTCTGCAGCTTCTTCTCGGGCTTTTAAATTAGACTCACATTCTATTATTTCGCCTTTATAATTTTTAACAGCATCTTTCTTCACTTGTGGTGCATTTTTAGGCATCACGATATATGCTTTAACGTTCATTTTAGTTGCAGCTAATGATAAAGCTTGGGCAAAATTACCTGAAGAATGTGTCACCACTCCACATTTACGCTGTTCCTCTGAAAGACTTAAAATTGCATTTGCTGCACCTCGCATTTTAAATGCTCCCATTTTCTGAAAATTTTCGCATTTAAAAAACACCTTACAACCAGATATTTCATTTATCAACTCAGAAGTAAGTACAGGTGTACGGTGAATGTATGGCTTCACTTTATCATGTACTTGTATCAAAGTTTCTTTGTTCATTATTTTCCTTTGAAAATTGGCTTTCTCTTTTCCATAAAAGCATGAACTCCTTCTGAATAATCTTCAGATTGAGCAGCTTCAATTTGTAATTTTCCTTCTAATTCTAATTGCTCTTCTAAGGTATTTGTGATTGATTTATTTAATAATTCTTTAATAAAACCTAAAGCTTTGGTTGGCATATTTGCTAATTTAACAGCTAATTTTTCAACTTCTTCATTAAAAGTTTCAGATGAAATTACTTTAAAAATCATTCCTAATTCTTCCGCTTCTTCGGCGCTTACTTTATCTCCTAACATCATTAAAGCGGTCGCTTTTTGAAAGCCAATTAATCTTGGTAAAAAAAATGTTCCTCCACTGTCCGGTATCAATCCAATTTTACTAAATGCTTGGATAAAACTAGCTTTATCTGATGCTACAACCAAATCACAAGACAAAGCAATATTTGCTCCTGCCCCTGCTGCTACTCCATTTACAGCTCCTATAATAGGTTTATTAATAGCTCTAATTCTAGTGATAATGGGATTGTAATGTTCCTCTAATATTTTTTTAAAGCCTGGATTTAATTCTGGGCTAGTGACTTCCTTTAAATCTTGACCAGCACAAAATGCCTTTCCGTTTCCGGTAATAACAATAGATCTCACTTCATTATTATGCTCACACTCATCTAATATACTTTGAAGTGACAATGCCATTTCTCGGTTGAAACTATTAAACACTTCAGGTCTGTTAAGTGTTATATAGGCAACTTGATTTTCTATTTTTATAAGAATACTATTATTCATTTATTAATATTAAATTAAAGACATTTAAAATAATCGAATGGCTCTTGACAATCTTCACATTTAAATAAAGCTTTGCAAGCAGTTGATCCAAATTGACTTACTAATATTGTGTTTTGTGAACGGCAATTGGTACACTTAACGATTCGTTTCCCATTTAACAATACCTCTTTATTGGCATCAGCTTCTAAAGGTGCAGCTATACCGTAATCTTCTAATGCTTTTCTTCCTCTTGGTGTAATCCAATCGGTTGTCCAAGCTGGGTGAAGGATTAAATCTATTCTAGAGTCGTAGCTAGCATCTTTTAATGCTTTTTCAATATCATCTCCTATGACATCCATTGCAGGACATCCGCTGTAAGTTGGTGTGATTTCTACTTCTACAATACCATTTATGATTAACGCAGAACGCACAACTCCCATATCCATAATAGACAATACAGGGATTTCTGGATCAGAAACCTGTTGTAGTATTGGAATTAAAATTGGATCGATATGTTGTTCTGTTTTAGTCATGTTACCATTCCATATTTGGATACGTACGTTGCATGTATTGCAAATCACTTAATAAGTATCCTAAATGCTCCGTATGAACTCCTTCTTTACCTCCTTTTTGAAACCATTTAGATTCAGGAATTTTGAGTGTTGCTTCTTCTAAAAGATCCTTAACACGTTTGTAATAATCACCTTTAAGTTTTGTAACATCTACTCCTACACTTTCTAAAACCATAGCTTTATCAGCTTTCGTTTGATGAAATAATTCATCAGTATAGGTCCATAAATCATTGATAGCTTCTTGCATTTTTTCTTTACTTTCTACTGTACCATCGCCTAATCGCTTCACCCAATCAGATGAAAATCGCTCGTGATAACTCACCTCTTTGATGCATTTATTAGCAATAGCAGATAGGGTTAAATCTGTGCTTTTTTGTAGCTCAGCTAAAAATGTTAGATGATAAACATCAAATAAAAACTGACGACCAATAGTATATGCAAAATTTGAATTTGGTTGTTCTACTAATAATACATTTTTATAGTCGCGTTCTTTACGAAGCATTGCTATATCATCTTCGGTTCTTTCGTCTCCTGCAATTTTCGCAGCATATTGAAAATAGCTACGTACTTGACCTAATAAATCCAATGAAATATTAGTACAAGCGATATCTGTTTCCAAACTTGGTCCGTGACCACAGAGTTCTCCGATACGTTGTCCTAGAATTAGACTGTTATCTGCGATACCAAGGATATAGTTATATAAATTCTCTTTCATTACATGTGTTTTACTTCGTCTGGTAAATCGTAAAAAGTTGGATGGCGGTATACTTTATCTTGAGCAGGCTCAAATAATTCACCATTATTCTTAGGGTTTGAAGCGGTTATATGTTTAGATTCTGTAACCCAAATACTTACACCTTCATTTCGTCTGGTATAAACATCGCGCGCATTCTCTAGAGCCATCTCTGCATCTGCAGCATGAAGACTACCAAAATGACGATGTTCTAATCCGTTTTTACTTCTTACAAAAATTTCCCAAAGTGGCCAGTTTTTTTTTGACATGACTATCTATTTTTATACTACTTGTTTTTGTTTTCTTTCTTGTTTCTTTTCGGCATGAGCCATAGCCGCATCACGAACCCATTCGCCTTCTTCCCAGGCTCCAACTCGAGCTTTCATACGCTCTCTATTACAAGGCCCATTACCTTTTACTACTTGCCAAAACTCTTCCCAATCAATTTCACCATAGTCATAACTACCACGCTCATCATTCCATTTTAAATCTGGATCAGGAATTGTTAGCCCAATCAATTCAGCTTGAGGAACAGTTTGATCTATAAATTGCTGACGTAAATCATCATTAGATTTACGTTTTAATTTCCATTTCATAGATTGTTCTGTATGAATAGATTCTGCATCTGTTGGACCTAACATCATAAGGCTTGGCCACCACCAGCGATTCAGAGCATCTTGAGCTAAATCCTTTTGTTCCATTGTTCCATTTGCCAATTTCATCATAATTTCATATCCTTGACGTTGATGAAAGCTTTCTTCCTTGCATACACGAACCATAGCTCTTGCATAGGGTCCGTACGATGTATTACAGAGCGGAACTTGATTAATGATAGCGGCACCATCTACCAACCAACCTATTGCACCCATATCTGCCCAAGTTACCGTTGGATAATTGAAAATACTCGAATATTTTGCTGCACCCGTATGAAGTTGGTTATATAATTCTTCTCTTGAAATACCTAAAGTTTCCGTTGCAGAATATAAATACAATCCATGCCCAGCTTCGTCTTGAACCTTTGCTAATAATGCTACTTTTCTTCTTAAAGAAGGAGCCCTAGTAATCCAATTACTTTCTGGGAGCATTCCTACTATTTCGGAATGCGCATGTTGAGACATTTGTCTAATATGTGTCTTGCGATACTTTTCTGGCATCCAATCTTTGGGCTCAATTTTTTCATCACGAGCAATGCGAGCTTCAAATTGAGTTTCTAAATTTTTTAGTTGTTCTTTACTCATTTTTTTATGTTTTTGACTTTTGGTTATTAACCTTTAGCGAGTTGAACTTCAATTTTTATTTTCAATATAAATATATTGGATTTGATGCTAAACATCAAAATCTAGTATTACTTTTTTAGTTGTTGGAACAGCTTGACAACTTAATACATATTGTTGTGCAACTTCCTTTTCATCTAAGGCATAATTTACTTTCATGAACACTTCTCCTTCAACTACTCGACATTTACATGTGCTGCAAACTCCACTTTTACAAGCGAATGGTAAATCTGAACCTGCATTTAAAGCGGCATCCAGAATATTTCCATCTCCTTTAGGCATACCAAAATGAAATTCTTTACCTCCATCTATAATAGTAATTTCAACTTGATCTCTTTCTGATATTTCAGTGTTTTTAGTTTCCTTGACATTTTCTTTTGAAAGACCTGTTACAAATAACTCGAAATGAATCTTTTCTGAAGCCATTCCAGCTTTTATCAATTCATCTTTTACTAAAAAAATCATTTCTTCAGGGCCACAAAGAAAACATTCATCTAAACTTGAAACATCTACTAATTTATCAAAAATTATTTCTAATTTTTCTTTTGAAAACCGCCCATTAAACAATTCAACATCTCTGTATTCTTTAGTTAAAAAATAAAACAACTCAATCCTTCCGAAATATTGATTTCTAAGTTGTTCTATTTCTTCTTTAAAAATAATAGATTTAACAGTACGGTTCAAATAAAATAATTTGAAGGTACTATTAGGTTCCATTTCTAAATGAGTTTTCAATATCGAAAGTATAGGGGTAATACCACTACCCGCTGTAAAAAAAATATAATTTTTTGGTGTCTCAGAAATTGCAATGCCAAACCTACCCATTGGTTTCATTACTTTTAAAACATCACCTTTTTTTAGAGTTTCGTTTACAAAAGTTGAAAATTTACCATCAGGTATTTTCTTAACTGCTACTTTCCATTCATGATCCAAAGGACTAGTACATAAACTATAAGAACGCCTAATATCCTCATCATCTATAGTGTCTCTTAGGGTTAAATATTGCCCTGGCTTAAACTTAAATGTTATTTTTAAATCCTCCGGTACATTAAACGCTATGACCGAACAATCGTCGGTATCTTTATAAATATCTTTTACTTCAAGGGAATGAAATTTCGCCACAATTATAATATTTATTTCAACTAACAATTGTTAGTTTACGTTACAAAGATAACAAATATTTACTATTTATTTATTTATTCCTTTTAACAGCACTTCACTTAAGTTAGCAGCTAAAAGTGAGGGCTCCATGTCATCTTTTTTTGGAACCCAAAGGTATAGTGAGCGTAAGGTAGATAAGATAGAAAATACCATAATATCGGGATTTATATTTTTTATTTCATTTTTTAAAATACCTTTACTGATAATATTTCTAAAAGAATTTTCATATTCCATACGCAAGGCTAGATAATGGTTTAATTGATCTTTTAAATGCATCCAATCGTTATTTAAAGAAGCCATTCCGTTAGTATTCCTGCTGGAAATATCTACATGTAAAATAATAATTTGCTTTAATTTATATATACAATCATTATTGCCACTTTTTATTTTTTCCAATCCATCAATAAACTCTTCCGCCAATGATATAATAATAAATGTAAGAATCTCCTCTTTATTTTGTATGTGATTATAAAGGCTAGCAGCTTTAATTCCCATTACTTTTGCGATATCTCGCATCGTGACAGCACTATAACCTTTTTCTTTAAAAAGAGTAGAGGCTACGGAAATAATTTCTAATTTTCTGGGAGATGGATTCATGTGTCAATACTATTTTATAAATCGGTCACATGCTGTTTACTAAAAATCATCCTTTGAGTGTAAAACTTTTATATGCTCGTTTCATAGAAAAGGCAAGTTATCATTTCTTTTTTTATCTACAATTCTGAAACTATAATTAATAATATTATTCTATTTTTGACTTTATGAACGATCAAATTAAATCGAATCCATTGTTGGACAAATTGCCTCCTCATTTGAAGCAATTTATGAAGTCACAAGATTACGAACAATATACTCCCATAAATCAGGCAGTGTGGCGTTATGTAATGCGCAAGAATATAGATTACTTAAGTAACGTAGCACACGAAAGCTATCTTGAAGGTTTAGACAAAACTGGTATTTCTATTGACCACATCCCATCTATGTATGGCATGAATAGAATACTTAAAGAAATTGGTTGGGCTGCTGTTGCTGTTGATGGTTTTATACCACCCAATGCTTTTATGGAGTTTCAAGCCTATAAAATATTGGTTATAGCAAGTGATATTAGACAATTAGAAAATATTGAGTATACTCCTGCACCAGATATTATTCATGAAGGCGCAGGTCATGCCCCTATTATTGCAAGTCCAGATTATGCTGAATATTTAAGGCGTTTTGGAGAAATTGGAGCCAAAGCAATTTCTAGTGCTTATGATATAGATATGTATGAAGCTATAAGAGAATTATCTATTGTAAAGGAAGCTGATGGAGTTTCAAACTCAATAATAGAAGCAGCAGAAAACAGGGTGGCAGAATTACAAAACAAAGAGGTTTCACCTTCCGAAATTACATTAATTAGAAATTTACATTGGTGGACCGTAGAGTATGGATTAGTTGGCACTATTAATGATCCGAAAATTTATGGCGCTGGGCTTCTATCTTCTATTGGAGAAAGCAGTTCATGTTTAAAAGATGAAGTAAAAAAAATTCCATATTCCATAGATGCTGCTTATCAAAGTTTTGACATTACAAAACCGCAACCTCAACTATATGTAACACCAGATTTCGCATACTTACAAGAGGTTTTAGAAGAATTCGCCAATACCATGGCTGTTAGAAAAGGAGGCTGGAGAGGTTTAAATAAACTAATAGGTTCAAAGCAATTAGGCACTATAGAGTTAAGTACCGGGCTTCAAATTTCAGGTGTATTTGCCCAAATGATTAAAAATGAAGATAACGAAGTAGTATTCTTTAAAACAGAGGGTCCTACAGCGCTCTCCTATCGAGAGAAGGAAGTGATCGGTCACGGAATTACTGCTCACAAACATGGTTTCAGTTCTCCTTTAGGGAAATTGAAAGGCATCAATCTAGCGATTGAAAATATGGGGCCTCGAGATTTACAGGCTTATAATTTTTATGATGGAAAAGAAATTTCATTTGAGTTTGAAAGCGGAATCACTGTAAAAGGATTAAATGTTACAGGAATTAGAAACCTTCGAGGGGAATTGATGTTGATTCAGTTTACAAATTGTACGGTGACTTATAAAAATGAACTGTTGTTTTCTCCAGAAATGGGAGGTTTTGATATGGCGGTTGGCAAAGAAATTGTTTCTGCTTTTACAGGTGCAGCAGATTATAATTCTTTCCCAATTACCTTAAAACCAAGCGATACTAAAACCATTCAAAAGGCCATTTCAAAAAAAGAAAGGGAATTAAATAAATTATATAATTCTGTTAGAACCATACGAAAAAACAAAGCTTCTTACGATGCTTTAATGACCATTTTTGAAGCCTTAAAAAGAGATTATCCTTCCGATTGGTTATTATCTATTGAAATATATGAACTCACTAAGGAAGAAGTCGTTTTACAACACTTAATCAACTTAAAAGACACCTGGCCAAAAATCGCTCATTTGATTGATAATGGGATTGATTTAATAAATCGCAAGGGGTCATCTTCTTAAATTATATTGAGATGCCATTACTTCACCATAAGCTCCACAAGAATTTACAACTAGTAAATCTCTTATTTGAGATCCTATGTGAAAATAAAAACAAATAGATTAATGTTTTTAAGGTTTTTCAAAGTATGTAAAACCTCTTCTAATTCCCATCTGTTAATACCAAATTTATTTTCTTCTAATCCAGTGATTATATTAATGTGTATTGGCTTTAACATTGGGATTAATCCGTAAAGCAATGTTTGCTATTTTATTTTTATTTTCAGCTAGTTCATTTATTACTATTAATTCAGGAATAGATTCACAATTAAAACAAAATATATAATTATCCAATCCGATATTAATTTCTTCATCAGATTTTCCAACTCTTCTTGATTTATCTTTTTACCTTTTTAGCATGTTGAGTGTTAAACTCTAACTGTTTTTTTTTAAACATATTTAAATTTAGAACATCTTAATAATAGCAAAATTCAGTGGATAAGGGTATATTGCATAACTAAATTTATGAGATTATGTCTATAGAAAATATACGTAAAGAAGTAATGCAAACCCTAGGCAAAAACATTGATGTTTTTGTAGACAAGTTTCTAGTAGATGCTGATAAAATATGGCAGCCTTCCGATTTTTTACCAAACCCTCAAGGAGCTAATTTTTTGGAAGAAGTAAAAGAAATTCAAGAATTAGGAAAAGAATTAGATGATGATTTTTGGGTTAGTTTGGTAGGTGACACCATTACTGAAGAAGCATTACCAACTTACGAATCTTGGCTTATGTCTCTAGATGGAGTTGATCAAGACCCAGACAATGGTTGGGCTAAATGGATAAGAGCTTGGACTGCTGAAGAAAATAGACACGGTGATGTTCTTAATAAATATTTATATTTATCGGGGAGAGTAAATATGAGAGAAGTTGAAATTTCAACGCAACATTTAATTGCAGATGGTTTTGATATTGGAACAGCAACTGACCCATATAAAAACTTTATTTATACTAGTTTTCAAGAATTAGCTACGTATGTTTCTCATAATAATGTCGCAAAAGTAGCTCGTAAAAAAGGACATAAAGCCCTGGCAAAAATGTCTAAAATAATTGCTGGAGATGAAATGAGACATCACTTAGCATATTCTCATTTTATTGAAGAAATATTTAAAATTGATCCTTCAGAAATGATGTTAGCCTATTATTATATGATGAAAAATCAAATCATCATGCCAGCTATGAATTTAAGAGAATCATTCGGTAAAAAAACATCTTTATTTGATCAATTTTCGATAGTAGCACAGCGTGCGGGTGTTTACACAGGCTTTGACTATGTAGACATTATGAGAAAATTAAATGTGCTTTGGAGTATCGATAAAATAACGGGGTTAAACTCCGAAGCTGAAAAGGCAAGAGACTATTTAATGCGATTACCAGATAGAATGTATCGATTGGCAGAACGATCTGTTATTCCAGATACTAAGTATCAATTTAAATGGATGACTAAAATGTAGGTATCTGTTTACGTTGGAATAATTGTTTTCCGTACCTTGTCATTCGATTTGAAATATACTATACTTTTTATATTATTCCCAGTTTGGGTTTGGTCTCAACAAATATCTTTAGTTGAAACCAAGCTATTAGATGCAGATACATTTATAGGTATCGATTCCTTTAACGATATCTACTATATTAAAGATCAAGTATTCTACAAAAAAAACAACACTAGTATAGCTAACTTTAAGGACTTTCAATTAGGTGAAATCTATTCAGTAGATATTGTTAACCCTATGAACATTGCTGTTTATTATCAAGATTTTAATACGGTAGTTTTATTGGATAATAAACTGTCTGAAATCGAACGAATTAATTTTAATAATCTTTCAGAATTCATTAATTCCAGTCAAGCGATGGTTGCTGCCAATAATAGCTTATGGTTTATTAATATGGATTCGCAGCAATTAGAATTGTACAACTATCGCTTGAAAAGTAAAATCTTAGTTTCTCAACCTATTAACGGTGAAGTGTTATCGGTAGCTAGTAATTTTAATTATTGTTTTGTTTTAACAGAGGCTAAAATAAGAGCTTATAATATTTATGGAAGCCTTATTGCTGAAATCAATAATGAAGGCTTTCAGAAAATCGTACAATTAAATAAAAATTTAATTGCCTTAAAAGATAATGAGCTCTATTATATTGATAAAGAGACTCGAGAAATAACGAAAATAAAATCTCCTGAAATAAGTATAAAAGATTTGCAGCTTACGCAAGATTTCCTTTATATTTATAACGAAAATAAGATCAGTACATTTAAACTAACCCTTCCAAAGTAATACTTTATGCACGTTGCCATAGCAGGAAATATAGGAGCTGGAAAAACAACATTAACTCGTTTACTAGCCAAACATTATAAGTGGAAAGCTCAATATGAAGACGTAGAAGACAATCCATATTTAGACGATTTTTATAATAAAATGGAACGTTGGTCTTTTAACCTTCAAGTTTATTTTTTAAATTCTCGTTTTCGACAAATTTTAGATATTCGAAGAGATAAAAAAACCATTATTCAAGATCGAACGATTTATGAAGATGCATTTATTTTTGCACCTAACCTTCATGCGATGGGATTAATGACCAATCGTGATTATGAAAATTACCGTTCATTATTTGACTTAATGGAAAGCGTAACAGAAGCACCCGATTTACTAATCTACTTACGAAGCTCTATCCCAAATTTAGTAGGGCAAATCCATAAACGAGGAAGAGAATACGAGAACTCTATTAGCATAGAATACCTAAGTAGACTGAACGAGCGTTATGAAGCTTGGATTGATCAATATGACAAAGGAAGCGTTGTGATTTTAGATGTAGATAATATCAATTTTGTAGACAACCCAGAAGATCTTGGAAATGTTATCAATAAGATTGATGCGGAGATTAACGGATTGTTTTAATCAAGATTCTAAAAATATACTCATAAAAAAACCTGCTAAAATTAGCAGGTTTTTTTATGAATATTAATTAAGTAATTTTACTCTTCTTTCTTTGGGTTTAGTTCTAATGAAAATTCAATAGTAACTTCATCACCAAGAGAAACACCTTCTTTTCCAACACCAAATTCTGTTCTCTTTATCGTAATTTCACCTTCAAAAGCAGCAGACGGATATCCCCTACCAGTATCTTGTTTACCTAAATAAAATAGAGGAAATTCTATTTCCTTGGTAATATCCTTTATTGTTAAGTCTCCGGTTACGATCATTCCGTTACCTGTATTGTTAAATCTTTTTGAAACAAAAGTCATCGTTGGAAATTTAGCCGTATCAAAATACTCATCTGATCTTAAATGACTGTCTCTATTTTCATTTGAAGTATTAATTGACTCAACATCAATAGTTACATCCATAGAAGGGGTGTCAGAAAAATCTATAACACCTTGAATTTTTTGAAAACTACCCTTAGATTTTGCTAAAAAGTGTCTGATAGAAAAATCTACATAAGAATGACTGGCATCTAATAACCAAACTCCTTGCAATTCTGCAGTGTTGCTTTTCATTACCTCTTCAACTACAACGACCGTTTCTAAAACTTTTACTTTATCTTCAGAACTATGTCCCCCTAGTATAGGTGCGATCACCAATCCAATTAAACAAGTAAGTTTAATTAAGATGTTCATGGATGGCCCAGAAGTGTCTTTAAACGGATCACCAACGGTATCTCCAGTAATTGCAGCTTCGTGAGCAGCAGAACCTTTATGTGTCATCTCACCATTAATCATTACACCTGCTTCAAACGATTTTTTAGCATTATCCCAAGCACCACCAGCATTGTTTTGGAAAATTGCCCAAAGCACACCACTTACAGTAACTCCAGCCATATAACCACCTAACATTTCAGCAATCATCATATTATCCATGCCAAATAACATGGGTATAAAAGCAATAGCCAAAGGAAATCCAATAGTTAATAAACCAGGTAACATCATTTCTTTTAAAGAAGCTTCAGTAGAGATCGCTACACATTTATCATATTCTGGTTTCCCAGTACCTTCCATAATTCCTGGAATCTCTTTAAACTGACGGCGTACTTCGTATACCATTTCCATCGCTGCTTTACCTACTGCATTCATCGCCAAGGCAGAGAATACAACGGGCACCATTCCTCCAACAAATAGCATTGCTAAAACGGGTGCTTTAAAAATATTAATACCGTCAATACCAGTAAATGTCACATATGCTGCAAACAATGCCAATGAAGTTAATGCTGCAGAAGCAATAGCAAAACCTTTACCAGTTGCTGCTGTTGTATTACCTACTGAATCTAAAATATCTGTACGTTCTCTTACGATAGGATCTTGTTCACTCATTTCAGCAATTCCCCCTGCATTATCTGCAATAGGTCCAAAAGCATCAATCGCTAATTGCATCGCTGTAGTTGCCATCATTGCTGATGCTGCCATTGCAACACCATAAAAACCAGCTAATGCATATGATGACCAAATTGCAGCAGCAAATAAAAGTACGGTTGGAAATGTAGAAATCATCCCTGTCGCTAAACCTGCAATGATATTTGTACCAGCACCTGTAGCCGACTTTTGAACAATATTTAAAATTGGTTTTTTACCTAAACCTGTATAATATTCTGTTACTGAAGATATGACAGCACCTACAAATAAACCAACTAAGGTTGCATAGAAAACACGCATAGCAGTAATATCTTTCAATACATTACCACCTGTTTCAAAGAAATTCATTTTCATTGTTTCTGGTAACATATAATTTACTAGAACATAACAAGAAATTGCTACCAAAGCTATGGAGAACCAATTACCTTTGTTTAAAGCCCCCATTACTTGGGTTTCTTTAGCATCATTAGATTTAATACCAACTAACATGGTACCTAACATAGAAATGATAATTCCTGCACCTGCAATTGCCATTGGCAATAAGATGGGTCCAATGGAACCAAAATCTTTAAAGATATTAATATCATTTACTGCAATAATATAGTTTCCTAATACCATAGCAGCTAATACCGTTGCTACATAAGAACCAAATAAATCGGCACCCATACCTGCAACATCACCAACGTTATCACCTACATTATCAGCAATAGTTGCTGGATTGCGAGGATCATCTTCTGGAATACCTGCTTCTACTTTACCTACTAAATCAGCTCCAACATCGGCAGCCTTGGTATAAATACCACCACCAACTCTTGCAAATAATGCAATAGATTCAGCACCTAAAGAAAATCCAGCTAAGGTTTCTAGAACTATAGTCATTTTTTCTACTGAAAAAGCACCATTTACTCCACCCATAAAGTAGTTATAGAAAAATATAAAAAACATCGTTAAACCTAAAACTGCTAAACCAGCTACCCCTAAGCCCATGACAGTTCCACCACCAAAAGATACTTTTAAAGCATTCGGTAAGCTTGTTCTGGCTGCTTGTGTGGTTCTTACATTTGTTTTAGTGGCTATTTTCATACCGATATTTCCTGCAAATGCAGAGAAAAAGGCTCCTAATATAAAAGCAACAACAATTAACCAATGTGTTGACGGAACAATTGTTGAAACAACAAATAATAAAACACTTATAACTGCAACAAATATTGCTAAAAGTCTATACTCTGCATTTAAGAATGCCAAAGCACCTTCGTAGATGTGTTCAGAAATTTCTTTCATTTTACCATCACCTGCATCTTGTTTCATTACCCAAGATTTTTTAACTAACATATAAAGCAAACCTATTAATGCCGCAACTATTGGCATATAAATCATCATTGATTCCATATTTTATTATTTTATTATTAAGGCTTGCAAAAGTAGTAAATTCAAATAGAATAAAAAACCCCTCAGAAAACTAATTTTAAAGAGCAAAATTTTACGTAAATCACATTCTCATTTATTTCTAATTTTTTTTATATTTCAATTAATACATAAAAGTAATCTTGTCTTTTGTAGTCATTGTAATTTTTTATAAAATATAATTATTCTAAAATGAAAAACTAAAATCCCCTGTTATTCCGAAGTTCCTTGCTCCTGGATTATCAAAATAGTTGCCACGAAAATTAAGTTGAATTGAAAATATTTTAAAAATATTCCCAACTCCAGCACTCCATTCCCAATAGATATCTTCTGGAGATTGGTAAAGAATTGGCAAACCATCTACCCCAACATTAATAGCATTATTTGCTTCTGAAATTTGACCCCATACGGCTCTAAAACCTACCAATTCACGTAAATTTAATTTTCGAAGCAACGGAACTCTACCAAAAAATCGTCCTCCAAAATTATGTTTTAAATGAAAAGACGCATAGGTATCGCTTACAAATTCGTAGTAATCTAATTGTGTAAATGTGTTATAAATACTCCATAGTGTTTGATTTCCGGGGATAGGACTTAATAAGCCTACAGGAACAGCACCAATTATTTTCCCTAATTCAACGGTGGTATATAATCTTCCTAGACCTCCAACGTTCCAAGGTTGCGTATATAAGGTTTGTATTCTGTGATAATCAAAGTCACTTTTTAAAACATTTTCTAAACCAAAAGTATATCCTAAGAAAAAGGAAGGGAAATCTCCTTGATTTATTATTTTCCTTTCTACTCCATACCCAGAAGTTTTACGTCCTGGAATGTAATTAATTCCTAATTCTAATTCAGACTGTTTTAATTCGTCATTAATGGCACCATTTTTATCATAATAACTTAAACTAAAGGTATCTGAAGCAGACTTTAATGTTCGATGAGAACCTGTTATTCTAAAAATAAAATTTTTAGCAGGCTCCATTTCATAGCCTAAAGTAAAAAGTTCTATATTGGTTAAACGATCGTTTGCCCCTATTGTCACCAATCCGGAAGAGGCTCTATTTCTTCCCAAAACATCATTGCTATTGGTTAAACTCGCTCCTGTTTGTTCTATATCTTTTCGATGACCTCCAAATAAAATCTTCCTATTTTTTTTACTTAGCAATACCTTGCCAGACAATCCATATTTAAATTTCTCATCTTTAAATCCATAAGCACCAAAACCTTCTAATCTCCACATATCATTTTGACCAAAGTATGTTCTTCCTCCAAGTCGAAGTCGCAAACCTTCGACATCATTATAACCTAAAACAGAAAAAATTGGCCCAGCATCAAAACCTTTAAATTCATAATATCCACTGGCGACTAAAGCACCTATTGTATATAAATTTTTAAATCGTGGAACCGTTATCAAGGTGTCTAACATTTTATAAATACCTTTTTCGTCACTACTTAAAGACTCCATTCTTCTTTCGTCCCAAAAACTATCAGATCGATTGTAAACTTCATAATCATAGGGATCTATATTCTCTTTATAAAATTTTTCGCCCTTAGGAATATCAAATTTGTAGTTATTATAAAGAGTAGTTCTTTTTCCATACATACCATGAGCACTTTCTTTTTTCCTAAAACTAAAGTCACTTAACATGTAATCTCTTGTTATTAAAAAAGTAGAATCGTTTAACACATCGTATTCTTGTTCAATATAAATTTCACGTACCCAATTTAAATTTACACTTTTTGATGCTTGTAAATTAATTTCTTTAATGGCCCAAGTGCTATCATTTACCCAAAAGTCTCCTTTAAATGTCAATTCATTTTTTCTTCTAGGATAATAAACAATATTATAACACCACTTATCACCAACAAAAGCACTATCCAATAACACATAATTATAAACATTAATTCCATTTGTAGATAATGGGCTGTTAAAAGCTACATCAAAGAATTTTAAATGATTATCATAAATATCAAAATCTGAATATAAGTCTTTTACTAATTCTATCAATGATTGATTGTTTTCAAACCCCGAGTTTTTATTGCCCTCTAAAAGTTCTTTTTCTTTATCAATTTTATTATCACCGTACACCTTTGAATAAGCTTCATTGATAAAAACAGGTAAATAGGTGTTTCCTGTCACCCTTGACGTGTCAACTTTATCAAAAATGAATTCCATTCCTCTAAAGGTTTTACTTTTTATAAGGTTGCTGTCAATGGTATTTATATCAAATTCTAATTTTTCATATTTATCATAGGAATATTGATCAAACTTTTTAACTCCATTTTCCCTTCTATTTTCCCAAATTTTACGAAGAATATCAATAGCAGGATTATTTTTTTTTGATTGTTTTCCACTAAAAATAAGCACTTCTTTTAGAGAAGCAGACTCTTCTTTTAAAATAATATTCATTTTAAAATTAGTCTTTTTTTCAAGATCTAAATCTAAAGTAGTATATCCAACAAATGAAAAAATTACAGTGGTATAGGTTTCATTAGACTCTAAATAGAACCTTCCGTTTTCGTTGGTAATTGTTCCTTCATTAGAATCTTTAAAAAAAACATTAGCAAAGGCAACTGGATCTCCAAATTCATCTTTTAGCTCCCCACTTACCTTGGTTTGTGATTGAACCAATGAAGTAAAAAAGAGTAATATATAAAAATAAAAATGCCTCATCAAAAGTAATTCGATGTTAAGATATTAATAATAAAAAAAGTAATTTTTAAAAAAATAATTTACAAAGTCAATTAAAATATGTGATAAATCTTATTTATATAACACTTTTTTTACCGCCTTTATTACATCAGTACTGTTGGGTAACCATTCTGCAAGTAAAACTGGAGAAAATGGTGCTGGCGTATCTGCTGTATTTATTTTAATAATTGGAGCGTCTAAATAATCGAAAGCTTGCTCTTGTACTTGATATGTAATTTCTGTTGAAACATTTCCAAAAGGCCATGCTTCTTCTAAAATTACTAAACGATTGGTTTTTTTAACAGATTCTAAAATTGTTTTATGATCTAATGGTCTTACGGTACGCAAATCAATAACCTCACATTCAATACCTTCTTCAGAAAGCACATCAGCTGCTTTATAAGCTTCTTTAATAATTTTTCCGAAAGATACGATAGTGACATCCGTCCCTTTTCTTTTAATTTCAGCAACTCCTAAAGGAATTAAATATTCTCCTTCTGGAACCTCAGCTTTATCACCATACATTTGTTCACTTTCCATAAAGATAACCGGATCATCATCTCTAATTGCACTTTTTAAAAGACCTTTTGCATCTTTAGGATTGCTAGGAACTACTACTTTTAAACCTGGACAATTGGCATACCAACTTTCAAAGGCTTGAGAATGAGTTGCAGCAAGTTGACCAGCAGAAGCTGTTGGACCTCTAAATACAATAGGAATATTAAATTGCCCACCACTCATCTGACGCATTTTTGCGGCATTATTTATGATTTGATCAATTCCTACTAGCGAGAAATTAAAAGTCATGTATTCAACTATAGGTCTATTACCATTCATAGCAGAACCAATAGCAATTCCTGAAAAACCAAGTTCAGCTATTGGAGTATCAATAACTCTTAACTCGCCAAATTCATCTAACATTCCTTTACTAGCTTTATAAGCACCGTTGTATTCGGCAACTTCCTCACCCATTAAATAAACGCTTTCATCACGACGCATTTCTTCGCTCATCGCTTCACAAATAGCTTCTCTAAATTGAATTGTTTTCATATTTAATCTTCTTATTTATTTGCAAATCTGAATTGTATCAGATTTAAAAACTCTACTACATAATTTTCTCCTGGTAAAAAGGAAATACAAAAATACTATTATTTATATATGGCTCCCTATTTTTTCTAAAAATTTAACTAATTTTATTATGCATGCATAGTAAAAAAAATAAAAATATACCTATATTTGTAGTTCAAAATTTGAAGCATTTTTTACGCGATAAAATTTATTTTAAAAGATATAAATAATAAAATTTTACTATGAAAATATTAGTGTGTATAAGTCACGTACCAGACACTACATCTAGAATTAATTTTACTGAAGGAAATTCTAAATTTGATGCTAATGGTGTTCAATTTGTAATTAATCCTAATGATGAATTTGGATTAACACGCGCTATGTGGTTTAAAGAAAAGCAAGGCGCAACGGTTCATGTTATAAATGTTGGAGGACCAGAAACAGAACCAACCTTAAGAAAAGCACTGGCAATTGGTGCAGACGAAGCAATAAGAGTAAATACTCCTGCAACTGATGGCTTTTATGTTGCAAAACAACTTGCAAATGTTGCTAAAGAAGGCGGGTATGATTTGGTAATCGGCGGTCGTGAATCTATTGATTATAATGGCGGAATGGTTCCAGGAATGATTGCTAAATTAACAGGTGCTAATTTTGTCAATATGTGTGTCAATATTGAAGTGGAAGGAACCAATGTAACCGCAGCTCGTGAAATAGATGGTGGTAATGAAATTATCAATACTAGCCTCCCTTTAGTTGTAGCTGGTCAAAAAGGTATTGTTGAAGAATCTGACCTTCGAATTCCAAATATGAGAGGTATTATGCAAGCACGTAGCAAACCGTTAACAGTAAAAGAACCTATAGATACCAATATAGAAACAAAAATAACAGGTTTCTCAAAACCAGATTCAAAAGGTGCTGTAAAATTGGTAGATAATATTGATGAATTAATCAACCTCTTACACAATGAAGCTAAGGTGATTTAGACGCTGGTTAAATCATTCCGAAATAATTCGAAAACTTATAAAATTTAAGAAATATTTAAAAAAGTCCTGAATTTAGTTCAGGATAACAAAAAATAAAATATGTCAGTATTAGTATACACAGAATCTGAAGAAGGTACGTTTAAAAAAATAGCTTTCGAAGCGGTATCCTATGCAAAAGGGATAGCCGATATGTTAGGAACCTCGGTTACTGCAATATCCATAAATGGTAACAATACCGATCAATTAGGAAAATATGGAGCTTCTAAAGTTCTTCAGGTTTCTAATGATCAATTGCAAAGTTTTAATGCTTCAGCTTATGCAGATACTATTGCACAAGCTGCAAAAAGTGAAGCATCACCTGTAGTAATAATTTCATCCAGTGCAAACAGTAAGTACCTTGCACCCCTATTAGCAGTGAATATGGAAGCTGGTTTTGTCCCAAATGTGACGGAATTACCAACAAGCACTTCACCTTTTAAAATAAGCTCAACCGTATTTTCAAATAAAGCGTTTGCTACTACAGAAATTACCACCGAAACAAAATTAATTGGACTTGCAAAAAATGCTTTTGGTGTTTTAGAAAATGAAACTTCTATAGCTATAGAAGACTTTGCTCCAAGTTTATCAGAAAGCGACTTTAATACCAAGGTGTCTTCTGTAGAAAAAGCTAATGACAAAGTGACTATTGCTGATGCTGATATCGTAGTTTCTGCTGGACGTGGATTGAAAGGTCCTGAAAACTGGGGAATGATTGAAGAATTAGCTGAAATATTAGGTGCTGCTACTGCTTGTTCAAAACCAGTGAGTGACTTAGGTTGGAGACCTCATGGTGAACACGTGGGACAAACTGGAAAACCAGTATCTTCTAATTTATACATTGCAATTGGTATTTCTGGAGCAATTCAACATTTAGCAGGAGTAAATTCTTCAAAAGTAAAAGTTGTTATCAATAATGACCCTGAAGCACCTTTCTTTAAAGCTGCTGATTATGGTATCGTTGGAGATGCTTTTGAGTTTGTACCTCAACTAATAGAAAAATTAAAAGAGTTTAAATCTAATAACGCATAATTTTTTATTAATTTGTGCCTGAATAAAAGGGCTGTTTAATTTTAGGCTAGCACAAAAATTAAACAGCTTTTTTTTTGAATATTTTTTAATGAGCTTAGTAAGACTAAATATTAAAGGGATTTCATATAGTCAAACTCAAAATGGCGCTTATGCATTAATTTTGAGTGAAGAAAATGGTGATCAAAAATTACCAATCGTCATTGGTGCTTTTGAAGCACAATCTATAGCTATTGCACTAGAAAAAGAAATTATGCCACCCAGGCCTCTAACCCATGATCTATTTAAAACATTTGCAAAACGGTACGATATTGCTATAAAACAAGTGATTATTCATAAATTATTAGACGGTGTTTTTTATTCTAGTATTATTTGTGAAAGAGAAGGTATTGAGGAAATTATAGACGCTAGAACTAGTGATGCGATTGCCTTAGCACTGCGTTTTGACGCACCAATTTTTACCTATAAAAATATTTTAGATAAAGCTGGTATTAAATCGGAAACAGCGCCAAACAAAAATGATCTTTCCAAAAAAGCAGCTATTGTTATTGAACAGCTTTTAACAAGTGACAATAAAGAATCAGTTATTTCTACTCGAGAAGATTTCAGCAAACATTCATTAAAGCAACTTAAAAAAATGCTTGAAGAAGCAGTCAATAACGAAGAATATGAAAAGGCAGTAAGTATTCGAGACGAAGTTTCAAAAAGACAATAGTATCCTATGCAAAAATATTTAGTAGTTGTAGTATTAGTTTTAGTTCATTTTTTATCATTTGGACAAGATTTAGAGAATAAATGGCAATTTTCAAGTATTGAAAATGCAAATGATAAATCTATAACAGCTATAAATTCAGAAAATGACTTTTTAATCCTAAGGGATGGAACTTTTTCTTACGAAATAGAAGCTAAAGAAAACTTAAAAACTTCTGGAGATTATCTGTTCCAAAACAAGCTTTTGGTTTTTTATTATAATCAACCAATCGATACTATCATAAAATATGAAATCACCGAGCATACCGATTCAACATTAATATTTACCGAAAATGGCTCGCATTATAAATTTAGAACTTCCATTGGTGAAAAAGAAGGAATTGGATTGCAATCAGAAGAGAATTTAGGGGTAATACCAAGCCAAGGATTTTCTTTTACGAGTATATGGAGGGGTGTTTTAGGAATGATTTCTTTGTTATTTATCGCATTTTTATTTAGTAGCAACAGAAGAGCTATAAATTGGAAAACAGTTGGAATTGGCTTAGCATTTCAATTAGTTATTGCTATTGGTGTATTAAAAGTTTCTCTTATACAAAATATATTTGAAGCTGTTGGACAAGTATTTATTAGCATATTAGAGTTTACAAGAGCTGGTAGTAAGTTCTTATTTGACGGATTGGTGGTAGACATGGATACGTTCGGATTTATTTTTGCATTCCAAGTTTTACCCACAATTATCTTTTTCTCTGCATTAACATCTGTATTATTTTACTTAGGAGTCATCCAAAAGGTAGTGAAAGCTTTTGGATGGTTATTATCAAAGCTATTAAAAATATCGGGAGCTGAAAGCTTAAGTGTCGCTGGAAATATCTTTATAGGACAAACAGAAGCTCCCTTGCTAATCAAAGAGTATTTAGAGAAAATGAATAAATCTGAAATACTGTTAGTAATGATTGGAGGAATGGCAACTGTTGCAGGTGCTGTTCTTGCTGCTTATATTGGTTTTTTAGGTGGTGATGACCCTCAACTTAGATTGCTATTTGCAAAGCATTTATTAGCAGCATCTGTTATGGCTGCTCCAGGCGCTATTGTAATTTCAAAAATATTGTGCCCACAAACTGAAGAAGTCAATACTGATGTGGAAGTTTCTCAAGAAAAAATTGGAACGAACATATTAGATTCGATTGCAATCGGAACTACAGAAGGATTGAAACTAGCTGTAAATGTTGGAGCTATGTTATTAGTTTTTGTTGCCTTTATTGCAATGTTCAATGGAATTTTAGGTTGGCTTGGAGATTTTACTAGTATTAACAGCTGGGTTGCTGACCATTCTTCCTATGATCAACTTTCATTAGAAGCCATTTTAGGGACTGTATTCGCTCCATTAATGTGGTTAATTGGAGTTGCAAAAGAAGATATGATGATGATGGGGCAACTTTTAGGAATCAAATTAGTAGCAAGTGAATTTGTTGGTTATATACAATTAGCAGACCTTAAAAATATTGCGAATGCCACTCATTTAACCTACGAGAAGTCAATTATCATGGCTACCTATATGTTATGCGGTTTTGCGAATTTTGCTTCCATTGGTATTCAAATTGGTGGGATAGGCTCATTAGCACCGGGACAACGTAAAACCTTATCAAAATTTGGAATGAAAGCGCTTATCGGTGGTAGCATTGCATCTTTAATTTCAGCTACCATCGCAGGCATGTTGATAGGATAACTCATTCTTGCGGAGGCAGGAATCGCTACCAAAAAAACTAACCCAAATTTAAAACAGGTACCATAAGATATTTGGTTTCTACTATGAAAGCTCTCGATTTTATGTAACACCTTTAAACTCGTTTCTTCGGAATTATTTTTTAAAGTGTTTCCTTTTTATCTTTTATCAAAACAACTTTAATCCCTTCCTTTAAATATTTATAGCGTCTTGTGATTCTTCATTTACGTTGATAACTTTTAATAATATTAAAATGGTTTAGAATTAATTAGCCATTGCTTTTTTTATTTTTATCCTCATAAGAATTTGAATCTATTATTAAACCGCCCTTTATTTAAAGGAGTTATCTATGAAACAATACCACGACCTTATCAAACATGTTTTAGAAAACGGAATTATAAAACAAGATAGAACAGGAACAGGAACTAAAAGTGTTTTTGGTTACCAAATGCGATTCGACTTAAGTGAAGGATTCCCAATGGTAACTACTAAAAAACTTCATTTAAAATCGATCGTTTATGAACTGTTATGGTTTTTAAAAGGCGATACCAACATTAAATACCTTCAAGAAAATGGAGTTCGTATTTGGAATGAATGGGCAGATGAAAATGGAGATTTAGGTCCTGTTTACGGATATCAATGGCGTAACTGGAATGGAGATGAAATTGATCAAATTTCAGAAATTATCGAAACGCTTAAAAACAATCCAGACAGTAGAAGAATGTTAGTTTCTGCTTGGAATCCAAGTGTATTACCTGATACCAGCAACTCTTTTTCAGATAATGTTGCCAATGGCAAAGCTGCTTTACCTCCTTGCCATGCTTTTTTTCAGTTTTATGTAGCCAATGGGAAATTATCTTGTCAGTTATACCAACGTAGTGCAGACATATTTTTAGGGGTTCCTTTTAATATAGCATCCTATGCATTATTTACCATGATGATGGCTCAGGCTTGTGGAATGGAAGCAGGAGATTTTATTCATACTTTTGGCGATGCACATATTTATAGCAATCATCAAGAGCAAATAGATTTACAGTTGTCAAGAGACCCTAAACCACTTCCTAAAATGGTTTTAAATCCTGAAGTGAAAAATATTTTTGATTTTACTTTTGGTGATTTCACTTTAACAGATTACGAACACCACCCTCATATTAAAGGTACCGTTGCTATTTAATTCATTCTAAAAAATAGTATATTTACTTAAGTCTAAAAAAAACAGTATGTTCACTAAATCTAAAAAAGAATCTCGAAATGAAGCTGAACAAAGAGAGCAATACGAGTATGCTAGAAAGCGAATTATTCAAAAAAAAGGACTGTTATCTCATTTAATTTACTTTATTGTTGGCGCTATCTTATTGGTTATTTTAAATTTAGCTTTAGGTATTGGTAAGGATATTACTTTTATTGGATACCATTGGTTTGTTTGGGCAATTGTAGCATGGGGCTTTTTATTTTTAATCCATAGTTTTAATGTTTTAGTTAAAAACAGGTTTATGGGTAAGGAATGGGAAAATCGTCAATTAGAAAAACTAAAAAAACTACAAGAAGAAAAAATATCTGAATTAAATAAAAAAGAAGTAACAGAAGAACTAGAAGCTAAAAAAAAAACACTAGACTCGGAAGAAAAAATATGATTACAATTATAGCTGCTGCTGGATCTAACAATGAACTAGGCAAAGACAACGACCTGGTTTGGCATTTACCAAAAGACTTTAAACGATTTAAGAAATTAACTACTGGGCATCATATTATCATGGGGCGAAAAACATTCCAATCGTTTCCAAAACCACTTCCAAATAGAGTCCATATCGTTATTACACGCAATACGAATTACCATCCAGAAGGTGCAATTATTGTTCATTCAATGACTGAAGCATTGGAACTCTCAAAAGATGATGACCAAGCCTTTATTATTGGTGGAGGAGAAATCTATAAACTAGGAATGAAAATAGCAGATAAAATTGAATTAACCAGAGTTAATAGCTCTTTTGAAGCAGATACTTTTTTTCCTGAAATCCCTTCAGATGATTGGAAACTTATTTCTGAGGAATTCCATTTAAAAGATGAAAAACATAAATTTAATTTTTCTTATCAAACCTTTGTTAACAACTAAACTTTATAGAATTTAATTAATTATTTTTGAATCGAATTAAGAATAATAATCATCTTCAAAAAAACTAAAGATTTACAAACTCCAATAATTAAATAATACAAACAAATGAACGCATATATTTTTCCAGGACAAGGAGCACAATTTACAGGAATGGGATTAAATCTATACGAAAAATCTTCCAAAGCAAAAGAATTGTTTCATCAAGCCAATGAACTTTTGGGTTTTGATATTACCAAAATAATGTTTGAGGGCACAGCAGAGGAATTAAAAGAAACCAAAGTAACGCAACCTGCGATATTTTTACACTCCACTATTTTAGCTGAAGTATTAGGAGAATCGTTCCAGCCAAATATGGTTGCTGGTCATTCTTTAGGCGAAATATCTGCTTTAGTTGCAAATAAAACGTTGGTATTCAAGGATGGGCTTCTTTTAGTGTCAAAAAGAGCACAAGCAATGCAAGAAGCTTGTGAAGCGACACCTTCTAAGATGGCAGCAGTTTTAAGCTTAGAAGATGCTGTTGTTGAAGAAATATGTGCAAAAACTCCTGGTATTGTGGTAGCCGCAAATTATAATTGCCCCGGTCAATTAGTGATTTCTGGAGAAGTAAACGCTATCAATTTAGCTTGTGAAGCTATGAAAGAAGCCGGAGCAAGAAGAGCATTGGTGTTACCAGTAGGTGGTGCTTTTCATAGCCCTCTTATGGAACCAGCTAGAGAAGAATTAGCTGCAGCTATTGAGAATACTCATTTTTCAAATCCTGCCTGTCCTATTTATCAAAATGTAAGTACTACCGCTGTTATTGATCCTTCAGTAATTAAAATGAATTTAGTTTCTCAATTAACTGCACCTGTAAAATGGACTCAAAGCATGCAACAAATGATTGTAGATGGAGCTACCCATTTTATTGAAGTAGGACCTGGAAATGTATTGCAAGGACTAATGCGAAAAATAGACAGAAATGTTGCAACTAGCGGCGCTTCATTTGAAATTTAACCCGCTTTATTTTAAACTTTCCTGCCACTTCCATGAACTAGCCAAAGCTTCCTCTAAACCTAATTCAGCTTTCCAACCTAACTCATTATTAGCTAGACTTGTATCTGCATAAGCTGCAGTTATATCTCCTGCCCGCCTGGCTACGATTTTATAATTCACTTTTTTATTTGTAGCTTTCTCAAAAGCATTTATGACGTCCAATACGGAACTTCCTTTTCCCGTTCCGATATTAAAAAACTCACAGGTTGCTTTATTTTCATTGTTCAGCAATCTATTTAAAGCTACAATATGTGCTTTTGCTAAATCTACTACATGAATATAATCGCGAACTGCAGTTCCATCTGGAGTGTTATAATCATCTCCAAAAACAGACAGACATTCTCTAATTCCAGCTGCAGTTTGCACTACAAATGGAACTAAATTTTGAGGAACTCCTAAAGGTAATTCGCCAATTTTAGAGGTTTCATGTGCTCCAATCGGATTAAAATAACGCAATGCAATTGCCTTTAATGCAGTTACTTTTGTAGTGTCTTCAATAATAATTTCACCCATTTTCTTTGTAGCGCCATAAGGAGATTCTGCAGGTTTTGTAGGTGCATTTTCCGTAATTGGCAATTCATCTGCCTGGCCATAAACTGTGCAAGAAGAACTAAAAATAAAATTAGGCACCTGGTTAGCAATCATTTCCTTTAATACATAAGTTAATGTTGTAATATTATTTTCATAATACTTTAATGGCTCATTCACACTTTCTCCTACCGCCTTTGAAGCCGCAAAATGAATTACTCCATCAATGGAATAGTTTTTAAAGAATTGCTCAACTGCTTGTTTGTTTTTTAAATCTATTTCTTCAAAATCAGGTTTAATTCCTGTTATTGAAGTGATCCTACTTAAAACCTCTTTAGAAGAATTGGAAAGATCATCGATAATTACAACCTCAAAACCTGTGTTTTGTAATTCAACCACGGTATGTGACCCAATATATCCTAAACCTCCAGTTACCAATATTTTTTTCATGCTAGTTGTTTTTTAAAAAATTAATAACTGTTGAAGTTATAAATTCGATTTGTTCATCATCCAATTCTGTATGCATTGGTAAAGAAATAACTTCTTTTATTAATTGATTGGTCACTTTAAAGTTTTCTTCTTTATACCTATCATCTATATATGCTTTTTGCAGGTGTAATGGAATTGGGTAATAAACACCGCAAGGAATTCCATTTTCATTTAAATGAGCAGCAAGAGCATCTCTATCAGCATTTATAATTTTTAAGGTATATTGATGGTAGACATGTAAATTACATTTTTCTTTATTTTCTATAGAACAATCGCAAAAACAACCAGGAGTAATTACCCCATCAATTCCCTGAAAAGCCTTTGTATATTTTGAAGCTGCCAATCGCCTAGCATCATTATATGCATCTAAATTTGGAAGCTTAGCTCTTAAAACTGCAGCTTGAATTGAATCCAATCTAGAATTTACTCCTACTACATCATGATGGTACCTTACATACATTCCGTGATTTACAATACCTCTAATAGTGTGTGCCAAATCATCATCATTTGTAAAAATAGCTCCACCATCTCCATAACAACCTAAATTTTTAGAAGGAAAAAATGAGGTTGAAGCTACATGACCTATTGTACCCGTTTTCTTTTTAGTTCCATCTTTTGAAGCATAATATCCTCCAATACCCTGAGCATTATCTTCGATTACAAATAAGTTATGCTCATTTGCTAATTTCATAATCTCATCCATATTTGCAGCTAAACCAAATAAATGTACAGGCACTATTGCCTTCGTATTTGGAGTAATTGCATTTTTAATAGCATTTACATCTATGTTAAACGTAATAGGATCCACGTCGACTAAAACAGGTGTTAATCCCAATAAAGCAATAACCTCAACAGTTGCAGCAAAAGTAAAATCTGCCGTTATTACTTCATCGCCAGGTTTTAAACCTAAACCCATCATAGCTATCTGTAATGCGTCGGTACCATTGGCACAAGGAATTACATGTTTGACCTCTAAATACGCTTCTAATTCTTTTTGAAAAGCATGAACCTCCGGTCCATTGATAAAATCAGCTGTTTCAATTACATTTAAAATAGAGGAATCCACTTGATCCTTTATTCTGCTATATTGACCCTTAAGATCAACCATTTGTATCTTTTTCATGCGCTTATATTTATTATTTTTTAACAGTCAAATGCTATTTACTATTAGTTAGATCTTGAAGTGCAAAGAACTTTAACTAATCGTTACTTATGTTTCAGCCGAGAACCTTAGGTAATTATAAAAAAATAAAGAACAAAATTACAAAATTTGAAATCGACAAACAATCTAATTCCATAAAGAAACGTATTTTAGCAGTATAGTATTATCTGATGCATTTATTATACAATTTTTCAATATTTATAACCAGTAAGCTAATTTCGCTAACTACTTTTTTTAGTAAAAAAATGAGCCTGTTTGTTTATGGTAGAAAAACGGTTTTTAATACCTTAAAAGAATCCATTCATCCTGATGATAAAACTATTTGGTTTCATTGCGCATCTTTAGGAGAATATGAACAAGGTGTTCCTATCATGGAAAAAACAAAAGAGTTATTTCCTGACTATAAATTAATCGTCACCTTTTTTTCTCCTTCAGGATTTGAAGTCAAAAAAAATTCAACACTTGCTAACACTATTATTTATTTACCAATTGACACGGTTTCAAATGCAAAAAAATTCATTGAATTAGCACATCCCTCTCTAGCAATTTTTATTAAATATGAGTTTTGGCCCAATTATTTATTTCAATTAAAAGAAAAAAAAATACTCACATTTTTGGTTTCAGGGCTGTTTAGAAAAGATCAGATCTTTTTTAAACCCTATGGAGGTTTTATGAGAAAAGTATTAAATAGTTTTGATCACTTTTTTGTTCAAGATGAAACTTCAAAGAAATTGTTAAACAATATTAACATCAAAGAAACTACTGTTAGTGGCGACACAAGGTTTGATCGTGTTAGCAATCAATTACTTCAAGATAACAACTTAACGTTTATTTCAGAATTCAAACAAAATAATCTATGTATTGTTTGCGGAAGTACCTGGCCTGAAGATGAAGCCGTTTTAATTGATTATATCAATAAAGCTTCAGATGATGTGAAGTTTATAATTGCTCCTCATGAAATAAATGCTTCTAAAATTGAATCGTTTAGAAAAAATATTCAGAAACAAAGCAGCTTGTTTTCAAAAAAGGAAGAAACTAATATATCTGAATACAATGTGCTTATTATAGATATTGTTGGCTTACTTACAAAAATTTATTCGCATGCTGACATAGCTTATATAGGTGGCGGCATGGGTGATACCGGATTGCATAATATTTTGGAACCTGCCACATTTGGAGTTCCAATAGTAATTGGCAATCGTTTTGAAAAATTCCCGGAGGCAAAAGAGCTGAAAGAATTGAAAGGACTGTTTTCAATTTCAAATGCTGCTGAATGTTCTGAAATACTAAAAAAACTTGTAACTGATAAAAACGCTAGAATTGAATCGGGTAAAATAGCTAAGAAATTTATCGAAAACAATAAAGGAGCTACCAATACAACAATGAATTATATCAAACAATTAAAAGGAAAATCGCTTATCTAAGGCTGTTTATTTGATACTTTAAATCTTCAATAGCTTTTTAGCACTGACGCCCGCAATTCAGATTGGATTCGAACGTATTCGAATCCCCCGTAATTGAGGTTATACATTGTTATATGCCGTATTAATCAATCAATTAACAAGTTTAGATGTGAGTAATAATACTGCCTTGACTTTTTTGAGTTGTAATGAAAATCAATTAACAAGTTTAGATGTGAGTAATAATACTGCCTTGACTGAATTGTATTGTGCTTTTAATCAATTAACAAGTTTAGATGTTAGTGCGAATCCTGCCTTGACAGCTTTGACTTGTTATACTAATCAATTAACAAGTTTGGATGTTAGTAGTAATAATGCCTTGACTGAATTGTATTGTTTTAACAATCAATTAACAAGTTTAGATGTTAGAAACGGAAACAATATAAGCATTGGTGTTTTTAATGCAACTAACAATCCTAACCTAACTTGTATCTTTGTTGATGATACGGCTTATAGTACTGCAAACTGGACAGGTATTGACCCCGCCTCCACCTTCGTAAATAATGAAGCAGAATGTGAGGCATTAAGTTTGGGAGATAATGCATTTGAATTAGATGTATCCATATACCCAAACCCAACAGATAATTATCTATTTATTGAAGGAAATAAAAACCTAATATCTATTTCTATTTACAACCTTTTAGGAGCAGAGGTAATTGCTAAAAGTAATACTGATAAAATAGATGTTAGTGAATTATCAAATGGAGTTTATATCATTAAAATTTCAGATGGTATAGGTCAAACTGACAGAAAGTTTATAAAGAATTAAACCAAACCATTTAAGATTACAAGCCATTCTATTAATTTAGGGTGGTTTTCTTTATGCCTTCGGCTGTGTGGTTATGGTAGGTGGTTTTACATACTTCATACATACTTTTTACATACTTTTTACATACTTTTCGACTGTAAACCCCTATTATATATACAAATTTACATACTTTACATACTTTTACTATAAAAGTTTTAAAATATATATTTATACATCACACATAACCACACAGCCGAAGGCTAATTGTCATTTATACCGTCATTTATTCAAAATAAATACTAAAAATAAAATATGTACAGCTTGTAGTATTAACTATACTATTGCTTTAGGAGGATTCTTTAAATTGACCAATAAGTCTTCCATAGATTGCTGTAATTCTTTGAGCAAATTGCTACCTGAGGGCTCATCTATCCCAAAAGTGAGTTTACTATTAACTTGCCATAACTCTTGAATTTCAACAATATTAACTTCAATAGGTAAATACTCTTGATTTAAAGATATTAATCTAATTTTTGATGAATCATTTGTTTTTTGAAGCTTCTTTACTAAAACAGAATCATGAAGCACTACAATATAAATCTTATTATCAGATGCTTCAGTAACATTAGATACTGACCGTCCTAAAACCCAATCATTAGGATGAATATTAGGCAACATACTATCTCCTTCAACTTGAAAGCCTCTATAAGTAGCATTTCTATATTCTGGTAAAGGGAAATTAAAAACCGGTAATGTTTGGTACCAATCTACATCTTGAATATTATGCGGATAACCCGCAGCGGCTTTTTGATTTACCAATACTATTGACTCTGTATTGTCTTCTTTTATGGTGATCACTTTCGGACTTACATCCCTTCCATTAATAACAACATATTGTTGAAAGCTCTCTCCAAACAGCCAAAGTGGGTTGATTTTAAAATCTTTTAAAAGCCTCATTATCGCCTTTCCTGGAATTTTTGTTTTTCCTCGTTCAATATCAACAGTACTTAGTCCAATGTCCAATAACTCTGCAAAAGCTTGTTGGGTATAATTTTGCTCTTCCCTAACTTTTTTAAAACGCTTTGCCTCTATCTTTAGTTCTTTATCCATTCTCAAATATACAATAAAATGGAAATTTTCCAATAATTAATATGGATTATTTCCACTTTTAATAGCTATAGTGATTTTAAAATATAGAAATCTTACTTCTTAAACTCTACTTCTTTCCAAATTCAGGTTCAATGAATTAGCAAATCAATTTATGTCTGAATATAATTGTTTTTAATTCTTATTATTATCAATATAATTAATGTTTAGTTGTGGATTCGTCTTACTTAATTATCAAATTCAATAATAAATCAATTGATTTAAAGCGCAATAAGACCAAAGATTTTAATAAAATGAATAGTGATAATTTTTAGATTTTTAATAAAATAATATTTTATTTTATTTTTTACTAAAAACACTTTGATGTTCTTTTAAAAGTTTTAAATTTGCAACCGCTTTGACACTAAAGCTATGTTCATTTAATTGCGAAAATAGCTCAGCTGGTAGAGCGCCACCTTGCCAAGGTGGAGGTCGCGGGTTCGAATCCCGTTTTTCGCTCGATTCGAATTTAACGACAATAAACCGCAAGCTGAAGTGGTGGAATTGGTAGACACGCTGGACTTAAAATCCAGTGGACAGTAATGTCCGTACGGGTTCAAGTCCCGTCTTCAGTACTTAGAAAATCCGTAATTAGTTAATTAACAGCTTTTTACGGATTTCTTTTTTCCTATTATGACAACCATTTGACAACTACATTAAAATACCTATGCTTTTTCAGTTAAAAATCAGTTAACTGAATATTGAAATATTAATAAAGATTATTTAATTAAATCTAACTATTAGATTATATAAAAAAGATTGATTAATCAATTAAAGTTCTATTAGGAAAAACCCTTTAGATATATTAGGTAATAAAAGAATAGTAATATAATTAATTTAAATAGCCCCTAATGTAGCCCCTTTTTACACCTATATTAAAAGATGCTAAATGTTGATTATCAGTAGTTAGCACATATCATAATTCAAGTATAGTGAGTATGAGTAAATAGTTTCCCACCTTCTTTGCTAAAGCATTCATTTAATTATCTATTGAGGTGATCTCTCTTATTGCTTAAGCTCTCCAGTTAAATCACTATCATCTATTCAATTCTATTACTCCCTCAACTAATGCCCCCAAATCAGGGTTGGTCAATCCCTTGTTACCTCAGCATAGATCTACTCAATTGTAGTCGTTATTATCAGAGAGTTGCCTTATTGCTAACCCCTTATTTCCACTCGAAAGAGTAAACTTAATATTATCCTATTAGGAAAATCCCTTTTTTAGTTAGGGGGAAAACCCTAAATATGATTTGAATGTCTTGTATAAAAAAACCACCCTAAATTAATAGAATGGTTTTATTTTAAATGGTTAAGTAGTACAGTTAGTTTTCTATTGCTTCAGCTAAACGCCCATTAAGACCTATAACGCCACTTTCAAGAAATGAATACCATTTAGCATAATTTTTTTTACAACTTTTTGTATAACAAGCATTTGGTTCTATACCCCAATCATTAGTATTATAACCATACTCTTTTTCTTTGAAATTTTTATAAGTAACTAAACATTCCTCCTCATTAAATATTAAAGTCATAGAAAAGTATGTGTCAAAGCCACCAAAAGCTGTAAGACCTTTAATAACTATTATACCTTCTTCTTTATCCTTTAGCTTAATAACCTCATTTGCATCTCCAAAAGATTCTGCAATCCATATTAATACGTTTATATATGCTATGTTTTTTGGTTCTGAATATTTTATTGTTTTAGTAACTTTAAAATCTTCATATGAACTTGAAGCTTCATTTTGTGCATTCATTCCAAATGTTAATGCTACCATTACTAATACTAATAATAATTTTTTCATTTTTGTTTTATTGATTTATTAGATTTAATCACAAATATCTAAATCATCGACCTGAACATCTGTTGGATTACTAATATATAAAAACTCTATATCTTGACTCCCACTTAAAACAACAAAACCATTTAGATTACCGTCTACGTCAATCGTCCAAGTATTCGTAGTTGTATTTAAATCACTCTCATCAGGATATATAAAATCATACGTATACTTATAGACGTCATATGTTAATTCTATAACCGTAAAATTTAACGGATTAGACCCCGAACTCCAATAAGGGTCATTGAATCGATAACACGATTCAGGAGAATCATCTAATATGTAACTATCAGCATCGTAACCAAATTCGTTATTACTTGCTCTAAAATAACCATAAGAATAAGTTAACCCATCAACATCAAAACTACTCTTCCAACTTTTTTGTTCTATAATTCTATCAATCATATTAGGCTCGTTTGAATCATCACTACTACAAGCAACGATTAATAAGCCTAAAAATAAATAGATACCTTTTTTCATTGTGATTGTTTTTTTAATTTTATGCCCGATTACGAACGTGAATGATAATCAGTGCGAGGGGACCGATAACATCAGTCCAAAACCAGGGACCAGCATTTCCTGGCGCAAAGTTTCCAGCAATAACCATTTGATAGATGTGTCCAAATGCATCACCCCACAACCATACCGAAACTGCAATAACCGTTGCAAGCCGAAATGGTTTTGTCGCTTTTAGTGAAAGTAATCCTAAAACACCAAAAGCAGCATTAGCAATACCTACTTCCCATTGAAATGGACTGTTTGCCCAGCCGATACCTTTTGCAGCAAAGTCTGGCCAAAAGCAATGCAATGCGAATGTGTAAATACCTAATAACCCAACAAATAGAAATAACATCCAAAATTCAAGGGGCTCCCACACGTGAATTTCTTTATTCTTTGTTCTTCGAATATATCCAATGATTCCAAGCAGAATAGCAAGTCCAAAAGCGATGATAGAGGTGTTTTCTAAAAAAAAAGTAATTGTGTTTGTTATCATAATTTCTAAATTTAATTATAAGCAATCTGCTAAAAACAACAAAAACTCATAATACCAAAACCAAACAGCACAGTTAAAAATAAATAGATACCTTTTTTCATTGTGTTTAGATTTAAACCAAAAGTAGTGTATTATATATAAAGCATAAAAAAATAATTAAATTTATAAATAGTTAAAAAGTCCGAACAGCACGCACATAGATTGTGGGGTCCTTATAGCTGGTGAATCGGAAGGGCAAGGTTCGTGATTTTGTTAGAAATAAAAATAGTTAATTATTTGCAAGAATTTTAAATCACTAACAATTTACGCCATAAACGTTATGCGTTGTTAGCCACTGTGCTCATTACGTATTATGATTAATTTTGACTATTCGGACAGATTATATAAAATCAATATCTCCAATAAAATTTAGTTTGTCAGAAAAAAAAATGTAATTTGCACTCATTAAAAATTGAAAAAATTGAAAAAAAATTATTTATTGTCAATCTTAGTGGTTGCAATTTTAGGGGTTTTAATGTCCTCTTGTGAAGAAGAAGAAGTAACAGTTGAAAGACATTCTCCACATTGGGATTATGAAAGCACAATGTGGCAGAACATAGGTTATACTGATTGTGGAGGGATTGTTCAAACTCCAATCAATATTGAGACGGCAAACACTATAAAATCAGCAGATTTATCAGATGTAACTTTTAACTACAATGCTTTTGATATTAAAATAGTTGATAATGGTCATACAGTACAGGTTAATCGAGATGCTACAAAAACCAATAATATGGTAATTGATGGTGTAACGTATGACTTCTTACAATTTCATTACCATACACATAGCGAACACGAAATTGATGGAGCGACAGATGAAATGGAAATTCACTTAGTTCATCAAGACCCAATTACTAAAAATTTAGCAGTTGTAAGCGTTATGTTAAATGCTAACGGAACAACTCCAAATGATTTTATTGAATCTTATTTAGAGAATTTTCCATCTACCGAAGAAAATGAAGTAGCTACGACTACAAGCATTGATTTAGATGATCTTTTACCGTCAAATCATAATTATTATACTTATACTGGTTCTTTAACTACACCTCCGTGTAGTCAGGGTTTAAAATGGATTGTGTTGAAAGATAAAGTAGATGTTTCAGTAGAGCAAATGCATAAATTTGAAGAAACACATGGCGTTAACGCAAGACCTATTCAGCCATTAAATGGTAGATTAGTGTTAGAAAAAATATAATGAATATAAAAAAAACACTATTTATTATGCTATGCATTTTTTCAACAAATGTACTTATGGCACAAGATGAAGTTTCGGACGATAGTGAAAAAAAGTTTGAAATAAGGCTTTCTAATGGTGCTACATTTCCATTAGGTGATTTTAAATCAACTGAGGGTGTGGGGTCAGGTTATGCAAAAAATGGGTACAAAGGAGCAATTGATATTTCCTATAAATTGGTAAACAATTTTGGAGTTGCATTTATTGTGAATTATAATACTCAGGGTACTGATGCAACCAAAAAAGTCGAAGGATATTTACATTCAAACCCGTCTTACAGTAGTGTAACTGTTAAGAGTGGAAGTTATTCGGTTTTATCATTCTTGATAGCTCCTGAATATTCTATTGATTTAAGTGATAAATTTTATGTTCAAGGGCAACTTGGGCTTGGGGTTGCTAATGTTCAAGGAGCAGAAGAACACATAGCGGTAAGCAGTTCTTCTCCTTACGAAGAAACAAGGACAGGTGGTTCTCAAAATTCTTTTGCTTATCAAGGTAAAGTTTCTTTAAACTACAAGATAAATAACACATTTGGCTTAGGGTTATACTCAAGTTATTTTGCTACAAATTCTAAATTTATAGTTGAAGGAATTGATGTTGAGCAAAAAATAAATACAATTTCAACAGGAATACAACTTATATATAACTTTTAAAGTTGTATTATTCAGCCCTAATTGATGAATTCCTTATCAGGTATATACTTACTTGGTGAGGAATTTTTTATAGAGCGTTTATCAATCTTTGCATTGTGGCTAACGGCTTAGCCTATGACAAGTGGCGAATTGCGTGGCCTTTGCTGTCACACAACACAAATTATTGTGCGGGCGACGAAACCAATTATGTTTCCAAACCCGCCATTTGCAATAGCCTTTGTTATCCATTCGTGCCTTTTTGTCCGCAGCGTTACTTAAGTTTATTAAGATTAAAACAGTTGTTAGTCTATTTACTTATCATAGACCTTTTCCAGCTGTGACGAGATGTCGGTGTGATGATGAATCAATCTCCATTTGCCGTTTTCCAAATGAAAAATATTTGTGGCTCTGTGGCTTACACTTACTGGCTTTCCATCCGGTCCTATATTTTCACCTTCTTCTACACAAGTAGTATATCCTAAATCCGTTCCCGCATATACATGCAAGTCATTGCAGATAATTTTACCTCCTAATTTCATTGCAGCTACCTTTTTAAATTCTTTATTCACCTCATTCCAACCTTTTAGACAACCTCCAAAAGGTCCCATATAAGTAATTGAGTCGGTATGTGACCAAAGATCGTTCAAAAGTTCCAGATTGCCTGTAAACATTTTGTTCAGCCCGGCATACAGGTTACTGTTTGCATCCATAATTTCCTTTTTCATTCTGTTTTTTTTATAAATTATTATAATATTTATTTTCAATATTTTAGTTGGCGTATTTCATATCGGTAGTGGCCACTGCCCCAATATTCCCGTCAATGTAAACAGGTACCGAATAGGTCTGCATCCAGATATTCCCGCCGCCGGCATCAAAATAGGGCTCAGTCCAAAAAGGTTCTCCTTCGTCAATGGCGATGCGCAGCCAGTCCTGATCATCAATTTGATAGGTGATATCATCGACCAGATTCTTTTCAATAAGTGTTCCGTTTTCGCGATACCAATATGGGCTGTAAACTGCTTCACCACTGGTGTTTAGCAAAGTAACAGTAGCACCAAAGAAACTATCAGGCTGTTTGGCAAGGTAGTCATGAACACGGTCAGAAATGGTGGATGAATCGAGTGGATTAATCATCAAATCTGCCACAAAAGCATCTAGGGCAAGTTCAATGGCCACCATATTATCGGTATTGGTGGTGTCGGTGTTACTGCAGGAGGAAATCATACAAATAGTGATTGTTACAATAATAACAGGTAAATAAGCAATGGTAAATTTCAATTTTTTATTCATTATTTAAGGTGTTATTGGTTAAGGTGTACAGTTAGTGAAGTTAGGTTTTGGTAATGTCTATTGAGGGTGTTACTAAAATAAATACAATTAGTTACACTACTCACATCCCAAGAACTTATATCTTGATTAAAAGATTCAGCTCGAGAAAACATATAAGCCGTTTGAGCGTTCATTGTTAATCCTAATCCTAATAATAGTTTTCTCATTGTGTTGATTATTAGTTACTAAGTAAAGGTAGTAAATTTTATATAAAATTATTGGGTGTATTATATTTCACTTAATATTTAAATAATAAAAAAGGCTACCAAATCAATGATAACCTTTAATACTTATAATTGGGAGTAAAACCTCAGTAAAAAATACCTTACACCAAGAGACAATTAACGTTACTTGAACAAGATGCTTTAGTAACAAATGAAGATTGGCAACATATTTTAGAAGTAGAAATGCGCGATCATATTAAACGCATAACTACGATACCCCCGAACATAGATGTAGAGAATTAGAAGTAATCTTTAGATACATTAGATAATAAAAG
>Ga0233433_10000183_pt1 | contig 71771 bp, 58 predicted proteins | sample SI_122_August201_5_FD_179868 | JGI IMG/M metagenome (GOLD analysis project Ga0233433, IMG submission 179868) | Seawater microbial communities from Saanich Inlet, British Columbia, Canada - SI_122_August2016_100_MG | ecosystem: Environmental > Aquatic > Marine > Inlet | place: Canada: British...
CAGAAACCTGCTCACCCAGCATGTTGTATACCACCACTGATAAGTTTGTTTCTGTTGGCAGAGAATACGATATATTTAAAATTGGGTTAAATGGATTGGGATAAAGACTATTGATATTTGGGGTATTTGGAAGAGATAATAATTCTCGTTCAAAAAATTCTTTTTCTACATTTGCTTTAATCTGAAAGCCCTCCTTTGATGCTATTATAACATCTTGCACATTTAAAATGTGCTGACTTGGAATATTTAAGTCAATTTTTTTAACCAAACTAGTTCCAGATAAATCATAGGCATAAAAGTTATAATAATTGTTTGTAGAACTGTAGGTCATTGACCATCCATCTGGAAGAATCAATTGATCTAAATAACGATCAATTTTTGTTAAAGAAGATAAACTGAATTGGAACCCACCAATTTCTGAATTTGATTCGATACTAATATAATTATTTTCTTTTTCTTGATAAAAACCCAACCTTCCCTGTTCTTCGCTGTTTAAGAAAGAAGGCATATTATCAAACAATACCATGTTTACCAAATTAACTACATCAATAATATTAACATTATTATCACCATTAATGTTCCCAGCCTGCTCCCTGCATTCCGAAATAGGTGATAACTCTGATTCATTGAGCTGAAAGTGATCAAGTAAGGCGACAACATCAAAGAAATTAACGATCGGTAAATTATTCTCGTCAAGATCACCATTTACATTACCAGTGGTAAAGACATTAACATTATCGCAAATATCACAAGCATCCCCACTACCATCTTCATCTATATCAACTTGTAGGGGGTTAAAATTCTCGGGACAATTATCTTCATCAGTATCGATACCATCCTCATCAAGATCAGATGGCAAATCTTCTAACGCTTGATTAATTGTAGCTATTATTGCCGCTTGATTGTATCCAGTGTCTGAGTAAAGCACTTCACCATCGCCACCTATAACAACATTATGAGGTATGTATCCAACACCAAAAAGACCATAAATATTATTTACGTCATCAACAATAGGATGGGAAAGACCGAAAGTTGTTCCCCAACTGCTACAACTATATGGCTGGTTCCAATCTTGACCGAACCCTACTAAGACTAATGAATCATTTGTATATTGTTGAAATACTGCTTCTGCCTGCGGAGCCTCCGTAGTGCAAGATGGTCACCACGAGGTAAAAAGATTAATCCATACAACCCTATCTCTACCATTTTCCTCGTAAGACCATGTACCATCACCATTATGACAGATATCTCCGGAAAAATCGTTAACATAATCGCCTACAGTATATGTCTGACCAAAAGCACTTACAAAAAGTAGTGAATATATAACGAGAAGGATTTTCATATTGAAACTTAGCTTTAATTATGAATAAAAGTTAAATAATTAATAAGATTATATATTTATAGTTCAATGTCATGAAAAATTAAAATTTTAATTATTTGAATACGGTTTCAATTTAAAATATGGCACTGTAGGAAAGTTTTAGCCCATCGTTAAATGGTTGTAATATTCTACAAATTCCGTTACTACAAACCAAGCCACCTTGAATAGACCCATAAAGAAATGAAATCCGCTGAGTTGATGAAAGATTATATGAAAATTCTAAAGACACCCATTTATTCTTAGTAAATGGTGGCGGATTATTATCATTTCTCTGTCCTTTGAAATATTTTACGTCTCCATATATAAACGCTTCAAGAGGATTATACTTTGGGTCAATAGTAATAATTTCTTGAACATTTGTCCAATCATAGTTTAGAGTAAGTGCCCACTTTGAAGCTTTACCAATCGATAATGAAAACATCCTATTAATTTGAAAAGGTGTTTCGTTTGGGTAATTACTAGTAGTTTCATTGCTGGAGTGATTAGGATTAGTCTCATCATTTAATATCCATGTAGAGTCGGCATAATTATAGAACCCACCAGCATTTCCTTTTTTTACATTGTTTTTATATCTTTCTTGATATGCAAGACCAAGCCCTACTGAATAACCATTTTTCAGTGAAAGTGTTAAATCAATGGGAATTGTAAATGATTTAGACTTTTGATAAAGCATAGTTTCTATCTGATTTATTGAAGTATCCATGCTAACTATTTGAGAGTCTAAATAAAACCAATCTTCTCCGTACCAAATTGAATCAGTATACGTCCAATTTTCTGAAATAGTGTTAGAGAGACCTTTGAAAAACCTATTTACTTTAGTGACTTCCTCATTTGTTCCGATTGCTGTTTTAAACTGCAGTCTATTATTTAAAAGATAACCATTTAGTTCAGCATAAAACTCTAAGTAGGGTAATGCACTAAAATTAGTTGTCGGCAAGAGACCAGATATGTTTTTTCTATTCCATTCAATCGGACTTATAGATTCCCAAGTATCGTTTCTACTTAAATGAGAAAATTGTGTCACAACTTGAAAACCGTTCGACAAACCACCAGATAGTTCGACTTGATAACCGCGCTCATCATTTGCGTTAGTTTGATGAGCAGCTCTACCCAAAAAACTATGATTTTGTTCGCGATATAGAATTGGCATAACCTGATAATCAATTCTATTACCATAATTATTTATAATATAATCGGTATCAACAGGATTAAGTCTATCAAAACTATACCGCTTGTATTCAAAGAACAAAGACCAGTTCCCTAAATAATAATTTGAATTAAAATAAGCAGCTGAACCTCTTTTTAATGGCGTAAGTGATTCTATCTCCTGCCCTGAAAAATTAGTTTGGAAGGTTCTACTTTTTGATTGTTTGTCCATGTATTCTATAAAAATATCCATATTAGACCCGAACCAAGATATATATGCCCCATGCAATCTATGATTAATATCCACAGTATCCATCACGCCAAGAGGCTTCAATTGATGAAGTTCATTTGACTGTAAAAAAGACAAACCATAACTAAAAGGGTAAGCCTCAAAATTAATGTTCGTGGCATCAATATTGTGGGTAAACTCAAACTCAGGGTGCCTCAGATCAGCACCGAGTTGAGCATTCACAGTCTCACCGCTCATTTGAGTCACACTAATATTGTCAGATAGATAATTAATCAGATAGCCTCTAGAACTATTATCAAAATCAATACCCTGATCATCTAATTGAGCAAGTACTAAACCCCTTCCCCATACCTCATAAATATCACCATATTTTATTGACCATGGACCAGAACTATACTCAATTCGGTATTTTCTTAAATCTTTAATCGAAAATCCCAATTCTGGAGGATCTGAATATTCATATTGCAACCATGCTGAGAAATTGTTTTTAAAAAAATTAAGATCCATACGGTTTTCCATATAGGTAAAGTCATCATAGCTATCACCGAAATTCATGACGATACCCGCATTATAATTCCAAAAATCTAAATCAAAAACTGAGAAGGCGTCTTTTTCAGATTGAATAAGAAAAGGGAAAACCGCTAATAAAAATTTTTTGTACATTGTTGTATGATGATAAAAATAAAAATTTTGTTGGAATAATTAATCCTTTTTTAGGGACAATAGAAGACTTTCAATCTGTTCTTTAATTTCTAATTCTTCTCCAGGCATATAACCTTGATGTCGCCATTTCACTGTTGCATCTTCATTAACAAGAATCAGATTTGGCATTATTTGGCCATTTAGCTTTTTTGAGATTTGCTGATTAGGGTCTATGCTTACTAAAAAATCGTAACCCTTACTATTTATATATGCTTTGACTTTACCTAAACTTCTAGGTGTGTCTTGGTTAATCATTACTACTGTTAGACCTTGGTTTTTGTAATCATTATGATATTTGTTTAGATGCTTCATTACTTGCTTACAAGGTTTACACCAAGTCGCCCAAAAATCAAGCAAAACAGGACCAGTCTTTAAAAGCTTATATAATGTAGTTTTTTTCCCATTTAATAATTTTAGATCAATGTTTGGGATTTTACCAAGCGATACATTATCTTGGCTATAAATAGATATCATGTTAAAAGATAAAATAAGAATTATTAATTTTATATTTCTCATATTCTAAAGCACAGGCTCCAAGAAATTTTTTAATTCATTTTCATTTATAAACTTCAAACTAACATTGCTTAGATTTTCAACATCTGACATCGGAAGAATAAATTCATATTTTGCATGAATATTTACTGTCTCCATAGCAACCTGTAAAGACCATCCGCCAACTGTAAATTGAATCATTGGTGTAAACTGGTTCTCCGGGAGGTATAATACTTTATTGCTCTTTTTAGAGTGCCATTGCTCTTCAGGAGTATCAGCGACTATTACAATGGGAGTACCTTCTTTGTTGAAAAATCTGATTACAGGAACGGTACGGTGACTGCCTGAAATGATACGATTTGTTAGCTCATCAGAAAGATTAAATGATTCTTTGCTAAAATAAAAAATTGTGAGACTTCCATTCTGCTCAATCCCTGTATACGGAAGAGTGTTTAACATCTCCTTAATTATTTCATCTTTGAGAGAATATGTAACATGAAATTGAACAGTGATATAACTGTCATCATCTTTATGATAAATAAAGCTGGGTTTTTTCATTTCAACATCATAAGGGTTATCTATCAATTTATTTAAAACATCTTTAAGCAATTCAGTGTTTGGTTTTAGGTCAGGATCTTCCTCTACTAACTGATTTGCAGAAAAATCCATTGTCCACTCACCACCGTTATCAAAAAGGGTTACATCATTTTTAGATGTTAAGTTTTGATTTTCTTTTAGACCTAAAAGAACATCCATAGACTCTTCAAGTTTTTTAAATTCCCGACTCAGGTTTTTTGTTACCATTTCAGATTTAACTGTTACTGGATCACGAGTCATAGCAGGTTTAGGATCAATAAATTTTGGTAACACTACCCCAACACTATGTTTCTTATTTGGAAGATATGAAGTTATCATCGAACGGATGTTATCACTAACCTCATTTTTCATTTTACTTATATCACTGTATTCGGCAGAAATATCCTTTGACTCTATTTGATCCCAAGTTGCTAGGTCAATTAATTGAACGGATACATTTATTTTTTCTAATTGCCTCGAATATTTCCCTAGAAGTAGAAGATTTCTTGAGGATATAGGTTGTTTAAGCATAAGTGATCTATCGTTCATTATAATTTCAAGATCTTGTTTATTTTGAATCAATAATCCTGGTTCATTTTTGAATTTATTACTAACCATATCAGATAAACCTGATGCAATCCATTCAATAGTTGGATCATCTTTTAGATTATCAAAAGGTATTACGTAGAAATACACTATAGGCTGCCTAGCAGCAAGCGTAGCTAAAAAAAGTAATATTGTAAGAGTTTTCCGCATCCTCATTTATTTGTTTGTTCTACCAATATAGTATTGTTTGTACAAGAGTATCAACGTATATATTGATTCAACGATTTATCCTTGCCCAAGAATCACGAAGCGAAACGGCACGATTGAAAATTAAATTTTCTTTTTTTGAATCTTTACTGTCTAAGATAAAATAACCAGTTCTTTCAAACTGATAAATACAATTACTATCAGCAGAATCAAGAGACATTTCAAGCTTTGCATTTTTAATCGTTTTAAGGCTTTCAGCATTTAAATTTTTAACAAATTCTCCTCCGACTTCAGGATTTTCATCCATAAATAATCTATCATATAACCGAATGTCTGCTTCAATAAATTTACTTGCACTCACCCAATGCAAGGTTCCTCTCACTTTTCTACCATCCTGAGACATTCCACCTTTTGTTTCCGGATCATATGTACAATGTAATTCGACTATATTTCCATCGCTATCTTTTAACAAATCATTGCAAGTAATATAGTAGGCAAATTTCAATCTTACTTCTTTACCAACACTCAGTCTAAAAAACTTTTTAGGAGGATCTTCCATAAAATCATTTCTATCAATAAATATTTCTTTTGAAAATGCAATTTTTCGTTTACCTGCGCTTTCATCTTCAGGATTATTTTTTGCATCTAGATATTCAACTTTATCATTTGGGTAATTTGTGATAATAATTTTTATAGGATCTAATACCCCCATTACTCGCGGTGCTTTCTTATTAAGATCATCTCGAAGAGCATTTTCTAATTTAGCAACATCGACAATTGCATCTCTTTTTGTTACTCCAATTTCATCAGAAAAATTTTTGATTGATTCTGGTGTATATCCTCTTCTTCTTAAACCCGAAACCGTAGGCATTCTAGGATCACTCCAACCATCTACATGCCCCTCATCAACAAGCCTCTTTAATTTTCGTTTGCTCATTATTGTAAAGTTTAAGTTTAACCTTGCAAACTCAATTTGTCGAGGGTGATAAACACTTAAACGATCTAAATACCAATCATAAAGAGGGCGATGATCTTCGAATTCTAATGTACAAACAGAATGCGTTATATTCTCAATTGAATCCTCTAATCCATGTGCCCAGTCATACATAGGATATATACTCCAATTATTACCAGTCCTATGATGACTTGAATGCAGTATACGGTACATAACTGGATCTCTCATATTCAAGTTTGAATGACGCATATCTATCTTTGCGCGAAGTGTTTTTTCGCCATCCTTAAATTCACCTTCTTTCATTTTTTGGAATAACTCTATATTTTCTTTAATTGACCTTTCCCGGAAAGGACTTTCTGAGCCGGGCTTAGTTAAAGTGCCTCTCTGGTCTTTAACCTCTTCGAAGCTAAGGTCACATACAAATGCATTACCCTGCTCAATTAAAATCAATGCATAATTATACATTTTTTCAAAATAGTCTGACGCATATAACGGCTCTTTTTCCCATTGAAAACCTAGCCATTTGACATCTTCGATAATTGAGTTTACATATTCAGAATCCTCTTTTAATGGGTTGGTATCATCAAATCGAAGGTTACATTTACCCTTATATTTTTTTGCAAGACCAAAATTCAAACAAATTGATTTAGCATGCCCTATATGCAAATAACCATTGGGTTCAGGAGGAAACCTAGTATGCACTCTATTTCCCCATTTGCCAGAATCATTGTCATCATCAATAATTTTTGTAATAAAATTGTCTTGAATAAATTTATCTTGGGTCATAATTGTTTAAGCTCCAAAATGTTTTCTAATCTTTTGATGCATACTTCTTTTCCTAAAACATCCATAAGGTCTGGCATTGAAGGCCCGACTAGAGCACCCGCAAGTGCTAGCCTTAAAGGTTGCATGAGCTTCCCCATTCCAATCGATAACTCTTCAACGCATTGACGAATCAAGTCATCAATTATTTTAACATTCCATCCATCAAGTTTTTTTAATTTTGAAAGGAATTGACCTATGATACCACTGGTAGGCTCCTTCCAACATTTTTTTAATGCATCTTCGTCAAATCCAGTTGGGTCTTTAAAAAAATAAGAATGATCTTTGACATCTGATAACGTTTTTAATCTATCTTTGATTATTTCAATAACCTTAACTAAAAAATCATTATTGCGATTTTCAGAAGACCAAGATGAATCAAAATCATTTATTAGCTCTAAAAGCTCTGAAGACTTTTTGGCCAGAATTTTCTGAGAACTTACCCAATCAAGTTTTGTCATATCAAATATTGCAGATTTTTTATTTACGTTTTGAATTGAAAAATTATTTATCAAATAGTTAATATCAAAAATTTCATCATTGTTACCAGGATTCCATCCTAATAGAGCTAGATAATTAATTAATGATTCAGGTAAATAGCCCATATCTTTAAATGTTTGAGTTCCTACTGCACCATGCCGTTTGCTTAAACGTTTACCATCAGAACCAAGAATCATTGGCAAATGTCCAAATACAGGTAAATCCCATCCTAGTGCATTATAAATTAATATTTGTTTGGGTGTGTTCGAGATATGATCCTCACCTCTAATTACATGACTAATATTCATATCATTGTCGTCTACGACTACCGTTAAATTATATGTTGGACTCCCATCTGACCTGGTTATAATAAAATCATCTAATTCAGATATCTTAGTTGTAATGGTTCCATATACCTCATCTTTGAAGCTAACTACACCTTCTTCTGGAACACGAAGTCTAATAGTAAATGGTACATTATCTTTGAGCTTCTTATCAATATCCTCCTTTTTTCTATCTCTCCAAATGCCAGGGTAAAGAAATATTTTATCATTATCTCTTAATGCTTGCAGCTCGTCATTAGTAGCAAAGCACCTATATGCTTTACCACTTTTTAGGAGGGATTCGATAACCTCATTGTATCTTTTTCCTCCCGATGATTGAGCAATTGGCTCTTCATCATAGTCTAATCCAAGCCATTTTAATGATTCTAATATTTGTGCAGTATATTCTGCTTTGGATCTTTCCTTATCGGTGTCTTCAATTCGGACTAAAAATTTGCCGTCATGTCGTTTAGCAAATAAATAGTTAAAAAGAGCGGTGCGAACTCCACCAATGTGAAGCTTTCCGGTCGGACTTGGCGCAAACCTAACGACAGGGTTCATAGGATTTAAAAATTATAATTTAAAAAAAAATAGGACATAGCACACAAAAAATAAAGATTGTGGAGGGGGAGGGATTCGAACCCCCGGAGGGTATAAACCCTCGCTGGTTTTCAAGACCAGTGCATTCAGCCAGGCTCTGCCACCCCTCCTAATCAAATATTTCAGTTTTATTATAGATAAACTTAATTATTTATTCTTATCAGTACTTATTAATTAATAAAATTTTTACCAGCTCAAATTTGATATAATATTAATTAAATCATTTTAAAAACTACCCAAATAGGATAAAGTATTATTTTTCTCCATAAAGCCCCTTAAATCCAGACTCCAAAAAAATGTCAAACCAGCCAGTATAATACATATAGAGGTACAGGCCAAATCCGAATAAAAATAGACTACTTAATAAGATGATAATGAACTTTTTACCACTCATTGTTTAAACTCAGCACAAGTTAAAGAACTAGTTAGTAATTAAAAGTAATAGAAATAAAACATATGGAAAATACAATGCTATTTCAGACCGTCTCTTTTCAAAAGAGGCTCTGTTAGTGGCTCTCTACCTCTAAATGCTTTAAATAAAATCATGGGATGATCTTGATTACCTTTAGATAAAATATTTTCCCTAAAAGATTCTGCCGTTTCACGATTAAAAATCCCTTCTTCTTTAAATTTCTCAAATGCATCTGCTTCAAGCACCTCAGCCCATTTGTATGAATAATATCCTGCGGAGTATCCTCCTGCAAAGATATGACCGAAGCTACAAGAAGTAGACGCTCCTTTAATTGGGCTGAGTAAAGAAGTTTTACTTATTGCTTTATTTTCAAAATCCTCAACATCATCAACATCGTTATCCTGACCGTACCAAGCCATATCAAGGTATCCTAAAGACAATTGTCTTAAGTAAGCGGTTGCGGATAAGAAGTTTTTAGAACTTTTAATTTTCTCAATTAGATGGTCTGGAATTAATTCACCGGTCTCATAATGGTGCGCAAAAATCTGTAGTGTTTCTTTTTCGGCAACCCAGTTTTCCATTATTTGAGAAGGGAGTTCAACAAAATCCCAGAAAACAGATGTGCCACTAATTGAAGAATAATCGGAATTTGAAAGAAGACCATGCAAACAATGGCCAAATTCATGAAATATAGTTTCGACTTCCCTGTATGTGAGTAATGACGGTTTTGATGCTGTTGGTTTTGTAAGATTACATGTAAATGTTACATGTGGCCTTTCTATTTTTCCATTATGCATCCCTTGAGACCTTAGTTCATTCATCCATGCTCCAGAACGCTTTGTTTCTCTAGGAAACAAGTCTTCATAAAGTATGCCAACATGCTCTTTTTTATCTGAAATTACTTCATAGACATTTACATCTTCATGGTATGTTTGAACATTATCCAGAAGTTTAAAATCTAAGCCATACAATTTTTTAGCCACTTCAAAAACACCATTTATCACATTTTCAGATTTAAAATACGGCCTTAGAACATCATCATCGAAATCATATAGTTTCTGTTTTAATTTTTCACTGTAATAAGCAAAATCCCATTTTTGAAGATTTTTTATTCCATCAAGTTCAAAAGCAATTTTTTTGACTTCCTCAAGTTCTGTTTTGGCTAATTCAAAACAAGACTCATACAAATCATTTAAAAAGTTCATGATATTATCTTGGTTTTCAGCCATACGTTTTTCCAAGATATAATCAGCAAAATTATCAAAACCCAACAAACGAGCTCTTTTATGTTTTAACTTGACAATTTTTTTAATTATCAAAGTATTATCAAAATCATCCCCATTACACTTCCTGCTAAACGCGGACATAATTTCTTTTCTTAATTTTCTATTATCAGAAAAAGTGATAAAAGGTTGAAAGCTTGGCATCTGGAGGGTTATCAACCACTCATTTGGTTTTCCTTTATTAGTAGCTTCAGTCTTTGCAGCGTTTATAGCTATTTCAGGAAGCCCACCCAAATCCTCTTCTTGGAGCCATAACTCATATGAATTTGTCGCATTTAGATTATTATTTTGAAACTGAGGTGCTAAAGTAGATAATTCAGCATCTAGTTTTCGAAGTTTTTCCTTTTCATCTTTTCCTAGAGTTGCACCGTTTCGAATAAACTCTTTATACCATACTTCCGTAAGCTTTTTATCTTGCTTTTTTATACTTGGACTCATTTGATCGAAGACAGACTTCACCCTCTTAAAGAGTTCTCCATCGAGCATGATATCATTATTGTATTTTGCTAAGATTGGGCTTATTTGACTGGCTAGAGCTTGAAAGTCCTTATCTGATTCTGATCCAAAAAGATGAAAATATACTGTGCTTACTTTATTCAATTTTTCTGATGACATTTCTAAAGCTAATATTGTGTTCGAAAAATCTGCAGGATTAGGGTTTTCAGTTATTTTCTCAATATTCTGCACTGCTTCCTCAAGACTAAATTGTATAGCAGACATGAAGTCACTTGTTTTAATATCTTTAAAAGGAACGGTATCAAAAGGTTGTTCATTTTCTTTTAAGAGAGGGTTGTCGGTAATCATTTTTTTCCTTTTTTTTAAATAATTATTATAATTCTATGTATTAAGTGGAGAGACAGGGATTCGAACCCTGGTTACGCTATAAACGTAAACACGCTTTCCAAGCGTATTCGTTCTCCTCGGTATAGCGTTTTTAATGTCGTGAACACTGTTTCTATAATATCCCATTATACACCATTATATACCCTAGAATGGTCCCAAAATGGTCACAAAGAATAACACAAATCTGTGATAAAAATCAACCAAACATGCTTTGTTAGATTCAAAATTAATTTTTTGTTATAATTACTTTCCCAACTCCGTCGTTAGTACCAATGTCAACTATACTGCTTGCATTATCTGCCGTAAATGAGCCAGCACCATAACTTGGATAATCAGTATTATATTGATTTGTATTAACAACAGTACCTCCATTATAACCGCCACCGCCTCCACCTTCGAAATAAGCTCCGCCACCACCACCGAAACCACCATCACCGCTAGTTGAACGACTTTTTGTTCCTCCAGTACCTCCATTTATAAATGAAATCCCATGGTCTGAAGATGTATAAGTAGTACCATTTCCTGTTAAACCAGCTCCAGAACCTCCGCGTCCATATCTACTTCCTCCATTTGTATTTCCCAAATTACTTAATAATCCATCTGGACCATCTACATTCCAATATCCCCAACTTCCTCCATTCCCACCACTGGCAACTATAATAGGAGTATTATTAGAATAAGTAACAAAAGTACCGCCACCGCCACCGCCAGCATTCGTAGAATTAGAATTTACGCTAGCGATTCCGCCACTTTGACCTACTAATATTTTTAATACAGCATCTTGGGCTAGAGAAAAGTTTGCCTTAAGTTTTTTACCATTTCCGCCTAATGATTCATAACCATAATTATCATCGCCATTTCCACCATCTGCACCCCAGACTTCAATGGTATATGTCCCTGATGATGGAACTGTCCAAGTTTGAATACCGCTTGAGACGGTGACAACACCGTCAAGGGATGAACCACTGTATTCACTATTACAGTTTGATTGGGATGGCCCATTTTTCCCCGTAGCTCCACAATTTGTAAAAGTATATGGGCCAGATGAAGATGAGGAAGATTGAGGCACGTGTGTACCCTGAAAAGTTGGCAAGGCTATTTGCGCTTTTACAAAAGATAAAAATATAATTTTTAAAATAAATCTATTAATCATATCAAAAAATAAGTTATGCTTGTCGATTTATTTATAAAAAATTCATTCGTTCTTTAGAATATTAATTCAAACGAAGCTTAAAATTATTTATGTATCTTATTTTAAAATGGTCCCAGAATGGTCCCAGAATTTTAAACATCGGGTAATTCTGAGGACTTTTGCAGTGAATTTACACCCTGAGAAATTAGGGCTTTACTCCTCAACAAAATACTGTGGAGAGACAGGGATTCGAACCCTGGTTACGCTATAAACGTAAACACGCTTTCCAAGCGTGCGCCTTAAGCCACTCGGCCACCTCTCCAAAAAATTACTAGTAAAATTTAATAGAATAAAAAAACCCCAACTAAATGCTGGGGTCTTTAATCTTACTGCAAAGTTAATTTAACAGCTTATTCTTCTTCACCCTTAGCATCAGGGACCGTTGCGACATCACTTTCATTATTGCTATCAGCGACATCCTCTTTCTTGTCATCCTCATTAGATACAAAACCAGAAAGATCAATATCTACAAGATTGCTCGCTTCATCCATACGCTTCAGAGCAGCATTTAAGTCTTCGCCTTCACGAACTTTAATCATTTGCTCATTAAATCTCCAGAAACCTGTTTTTTCAGATTTAACACTTTTTACATACTTAACCATTGTAGCATCAGCATCTCCACCTCTGCCACTTGCCTTATCAGCGAAACTCTTTTGTTTTTTAGCCATTTTATTATTATCCTAAAATTTTTACGCTGGCAAATTTAATTCTTAAATTCAGGAAGTTCAATGGGTTAGAATTATTTAGTTGCATTTTTATTTCGCTCTTTTTGCTGTCTCTTTTCTAATTTTGCTGAAGCTAATTTTCTCATATCAACAACACTATCATGCTCATCAACAATCTCAACTCCTAATAATGTCTCGATTGCATCCTCCAAAGATATTAGTCCAGTCGTTGTTCCAAACTCATCTTCAACTATAAAAATTTGTTGCCGCCTTTTTACAAATTGATCTAAAATTGTTGATACGGAATCGGAGTCTTTAACCGTGTGGACTGGCTCCATTAGTGAACTCATCGTAACGTCAAACTTATCTTCAGCTTGTTTATTAACTAGATCATATCGATGAACAAAGCCAATTACTTGATCTAAGGAGTTTTTAAAAATAGGAATCCTAGAAAAAACCAGCGGCGAATATTTATTAACCACTTTGCCAACTGTATCTTCATCAGATAAACTAAAAATAACTGATCTCGGGGTCATTACCTCCTCAGCCAAAATATTATCCAATTTCATTAAATTTTCAATTATATCCCCTTCCTGACTATCAATAGCACCTTCATCTTCACTGAGCTCTGCCATGGCAATCAATTCTGCTCTCGACGCCTTAGAATTATCTTGATTATCTCTACTCAAAAATTTTGATATTTTCTCTCCAAGGAAGACCATTGGGAAAACTAAAAATATTAAGATCCTTATCATGTAAGCCGTAAAACCAACAAGCGACTTTGTATAATTTGCACCTAACGTTTTTGGAATAATCTCTGAAAAAAATAATATTGATAGCGTCAATATAATAGAGGAAATAGCTACCCAGCTACTACCAAAAACTGAGTAAGTTTGTGCTCCGACACCAGCAGCACCGACTGTGTTCGCGATAGTGTTAAATGTGAGTATCGCTGAAAGTGGCCTGTTAATATTTTCTTTAAGAGAGAACATCAGCTTACCTCTCTTGCTACCTTCTTTTACTAAGACTGCAATATGAGCATGAGATACGCTCAAAAGAACAGATTCAAGTAAAGAGCAAAGGAACGAAACCACAAGGGCTATAAAAAAATAGACTAACAGAGCTGTCATATATGAATGAATTTAGTCTTGTTTTTCAAACAAACAAATCGAGTTCATTGAATCTGTATAACTTTACCATCGAATGGATAATCAGTTTTGATATTTAATAAATTTAAAATAGTTGGTGCAATGTCTACAGTTTCAGCTTGAACTTTAATTTCAGTTTTAGATCTACCTTCTTTAGCAAAAAGAAGAGGTACATGCGCATCATAATCATAAGGACTTCCATGGCTAGTGCCGTATGGATTTCTATATAAGTAACCAGGCTCAATAATAACAAATATATCAGCGCTTTTCTCAACATGAACCATATTTTTTAACCTTAGGCTAACGTTATCTGTTTTTTTTGAATTTATAATTTCTGTTTTAGAAAAAACAGCTTTTACACCTTCAACCATCCCTAAGTACTTTTTGATAATATTTTCCAAACCAGAAGCTTCTATGTTATTCTTTTTTAATTTATCATGAAAAAAATAATAATTCGTAAAATCCTTATAAAACAAATTTTCACCGTAATATTCAGATATTTCATCATCAATCCAGTCATACGCTTCTCGTAAATTATCCCGGTTAATGCGACCACCAGTTAAGTTTAGTTGTGGCAAGAACTCGGGTAAAGGTAGACCGCCGTGGTCAGAAGTCATAACAAACTCTACATGTTCTAACCCAATTCTATTATCGATATGAGAGATTAATTCATTCAATTGAATATCTAATCGAATTAAATAATCCATTGTTTCTTGCGAAAAAGGGCCATAATTATGAATAACATAGTCCATTGCTGAAAACCCAATAAAGAAGAGGTCTGGGTTGTTATCAAAACCAAGGTTTTCTCTATCAAGAATTAATTTAGATAGGTCCACTAGCTTATCATCAAACCAAGGTGTATTTAGAATTTCAGCACCAGGTTTTTTATCCTGATCAAAAGATATAGGGAAAACGGGCTTATAATTATTTGTTTTAATTTTTGTTTTGGTAATTGAATCATGATCCATATGATAAGAATCTACCTCGCCAGTAAAATTATCTAATCGTGAATGCTTTAAGTAAAGACTATCAGGTAAAATTTTTGTCCATAATGAGTCTCTGTAAGTTTCAAACCTAAGCCTATTATTGAAATCATTTATATAGTTTGGTAATGTGTCATTATAATAATCAGACGTTATAAACCTATCAATATTATTATAATAAAGAACCAAATCAGCGTTTTGACCTCCCATCATTACAGCAGATCTATCTTTTCCAGCAATGGAAATGACTTTTGATTTTGGATTATTGCTTTTGAGGACATCACCAATCATTTTATTATTATATCTAGTAAATGAACGAGCAAGGCCATCGCCTCCAACTGTTTTTGCTTTAACATCCTCGACGCAATTAACAACCTTCCCCAGAGCCCTATCATAATAACTGTTACCAAGGACTCCTGCAGGCCCAGGATGTTTGCCACTTGCAATTACAAAATGACCTGGCCCCGTTGCTGTATACCCATGCTGATGAAAAGTATTCTGGAAAGAGATACTATTTTCAACTAGCCATTTAAAACCACCGCTGTACAAGTTTTTAAACCTTGAAAGATGATCCGGCCTCATCTGATCTGTAACTAAAAAGACGACTAACTTTGTTTTAGGTTTTGATGAGCATGAAATCGAAAAAAAACAAAAAACAAATAAGCAAAATAATTTTGATCTCAATTAACCACCCTCAAGAATTTCCGCTTACCAACTTTTAAAACAAAAGAATCACCCACTGACACTTTGTATTGAATGTCTTTTATAGCTTCGCCATCAATTTTCACCGCAGATTGCTTTATCATTCTTCGAGCCTCACTTTTACTTTTCAATAATCCCGAATCTGCTATTATGTTTACAAGAAGGTCCTCTTCCTTTAGTTGATATTCTTGAATTTCATCTGGCATTCCTTTTGACACTGTCACTTGGTTAAAGTGGTTTTCAGCATCTAATGCTATTTTTTCATCGTAATACAATGAGACAACCTTTCTGGCTAAGTCTCTCTTAAGCTCCATTGGATTAACATTACTATTTTTAAGTTTTTGTTCTACAACTTCAATATATTGATTATCAGCATCAGCAGCTAAGGTGAACCACGATAGCATTACATTATCTGGAATTGAAAGTGTTTTACCATACATGTCATTTGCAGAATCTGAGATACCAATATCATTACCATATGACTTTGACATCTTTTCGATACCATCTGTGCCTTCTAGTATCGGCATTGTTAATATACATTGTGGTTTTTGGCCTACATCTTTTTGCAAATTTCTGCCCATGAGTAGATTGAATTTTTGATCTGTACCACCTATTTCAATGTCAGAAACTAATTCAACAGAGTCCTGCGCTTGAGCAAGGGGGTATAAGAATTCATGTAGAGATATAGAAACTTCTGAATTATATCTTTTATTAAAGTCATCTCTTTCTAACATCCTTGCAACAGTTGTACAGCTAGAAAGTTTAATTACATCAGAAAAGCTCATTTTTCCTAACCATTCAGAATTATAACAGACTTTAAGCTTATCCATATCCAGAATAGCTTTTGCTTGGTTTAAATAAGTCTTCGCATTTTCCTTAGCCTCCTCTAACGTCAATTGAGGCCTAGTTTTATTTCTTCCAGTTGGGTCACCTATCATAGCAGTAAAATCACCAATGACTAAAACAGCTTTATGACCTAGGTCTTGAAAGTGTCTCAATTTTCTTAACACCACACTGTGCCCTATATGAAGGTCTGGCCTACTTGGGTCACAGCCTAGTTTAGCTACCAAAGGCACTCCACTTTTAACGGAATTTTCGATTTTGCTTCGTAATTCATTTTCTGGAACGATTTCCTCAGCACCTTTACTAATTAATTTATATTGTTCATCTACAGATAAAATATTCATCTATTTCTCTTCATTTCTCTTTGCATCACTTTTTCAACATCTCGTCTTTTTTTTGTTTCACGCTTATCAAATAACTTTTTACCTTTAGCTAATCCAATTTCTACTTTTAACCATCCTCTTTTGTTAAAATAAATCTTTAACGGCACAGCGGTAAGTCCTTTTTCAGCTAATTTTTGATTAATCTTTAAAATTTCATTTTTATGAAGCAATAAACGTCTTTTCCTGGTCAACTCATGACCTATAAATCCAGTATGACTATATGCACTAATATGCATTCCCCTAAGCCAGGCTTGCCCTTTTTTAATTAATACATAACTTTCCCTTAAACTAGCTTTACCTTCTCTTAGACTTTTAACTTCACTACCTAGTAGCTCAATTCCCGCTTCAAAGGTCTCCAATATTTGGAATTCATGGTATGCTTTTCTATTATTCGAAACCGTGATTTTTTCCATAATATTAGGCTCGAGAAGCTACGTTCCAAGCAATAGCTCGTCCAAGTGTATTCATTGAGAGAAAACTGATAAAAATATTAATGTATATCTTCATGCAAAGGCATATTTAGTTAAACGTAAATTACACAGTCATTTTTAAAAAAAATCAATATAAATAATGAAAATATTAATAGTTGAACCTTACTATACTGGTTCTCATAAACAATGGGCTGAGGGTTATAAGAAATACAGCAAACACAAAATTAAAATAATATCGATGAAAGGACAGTTTTGGAAATGGCGAATGCATGGTGGCGCAGTAACCTTAGCTAAATCTTATATCGAAATGAACTGGAGACCAGATGTAATATTTTGTTCTGATATGTTAGACCTTTCCACTTTTCTATCTTTGACTAGAAGAGAGACAAAGAATATTCCGGTAGCAATTTATTTTCATGAAAATCAAATATCATATCCTTGGTCACCAAACGATCGAGATGTGATTAACAAAAGAGACAACCATTATGGCTTTATAAATTTTACTTCTGCACTTTCTGCAGATAAAGTATTTTTTAATTCAAGTTTCCATATGAATACTTTTCTTGATGACCTATCGCCATTTTTAAGGCATTTTCCTGATCATAATGAATTAGATACAATCAGAATCATTAAAGAAAAATCAAAAGTTTTACCAGTTGGACTTGAACTATCAAAATTTAATAATGTGAATGTTCAAAAAGATCAATACCCGGTTATACTATGGAATCATCGCTGGGAATATGACAAAAACCCTAACCTTTTTTTCGACACGTTAATGAAATTAAAAGATAGTGGGTTATTTTTTAAATTAATAATAATCGGTGAATCATTTGGAAAAATTCCGGAGATATTTGAAAAAGCTAAAATTGAATTTGAGGAAAATATTTTAGAATGGGGATATTTGAAGACATTTAGCGAATATGCTCATTCACTGCATAGAGCTGATATTCTTCCTGTTACTTCAAATCAGGAGTTTTTTGGAGTTAGTGTAATGGAAGCAATTTATTGTGGCGTATGGCCTATTTTACCTGATAGACTCAGTTATAAAGAACTTTTTTCAGATGCAAATTATAAAGATAATTTTTATTCTGATGATTCACTTTTTTATGAAAAAATTAAACTTTCAATTTTAAATATTAAAGACATTAGAAGAGAATCAATGAAAAACATTCCTAAAAAATATGATTGGAAAAATATTATAAAAGAGTACGATGAAGCTTTTGATGATTTAGCTAAAAATATTTAGTAAATAATTTATATAAACATCAACTTTATTTTTCTAACATATCAAGGACTAATCTAATACCAACACCCGTAGCACTGCCTTTAGGATTGATGCTTGAAGGCTTTGCTCCCCATGCTGTACCAGCAATATCAAAGTGAACCCATGGTATATCTTTTCCAACAAATTCTTTTAAAAATGCTCCAGCAGCTATTGAACCAGCCTGTCCTGCAGAACCCATATTTTTGACATCAGCAATATCACTCTTTATTTGTTTACAATATTCTGGCCATAAGGGTAATTCCCATACTTTTTCACCTGTAGATTTCGAAGATTCTTTGACTTTTCGCATTAATTTTTCATCAGTGCCCATTACCCCAGTTGCAACGTGACCTAGTGTTACCACTACGGCTCCTGTTAAGGTGGCAAAATCAATAATAAATTCTGGGTCATAGTGTTTAGATGCATATGAGAGACCATCTGCAAGAATCAATCTTCCTTCTGCATCTGTATTTAAAACTTCAATGGTCTTACCATTGTAAGCTGTAAGGATATCACCAGGCTTAAAAGCTTTAGCACCAACGAGGTTTTCTGTGGAGGGAATAATTCCGACGACGTTTATTTTCGGTTTTAAAATAGATAAAGCGTGTAGAACACCTAGAACCACAGTTGAACCGCACATATCATATTTCATTTCATCCATTTTTGAGGCGGGCTTAATTGAGATTCCTCCAGAATCAAATGTTAATCCTTTTCCTACAAGAACTTTTGGTTTTTCATCACCTCCATTATTGTATTCAACAACAATAAATTTTGGTGGTTCATCTGTTCCTTGAGCAACGCCTGCTAAACCGCCCATACCCATTTCGGTAAACTCTTCTCTATCAAAAACTTTTAATGTCATTTCATCTATTTTTGAAATTTCTTCAGCTGCATTTGCAAGATAAGTTGGTGTAGAAATATTCCCCGGATGATTTCCTAAATCTCTCGCAAAGCAAATTGCATTACCGATTGCAACACCTTTATTTAAGCCTTGATCATTACAACCATTTATGGCGACCTCTTCGACGACGAAAGAATCAATTGAATTTGTTTTATATTCAATAAATTGATAACTACCCAAGACTGCGCCCTCACCCATTGCTTGGCAGCTATCTAATTCAGAACAAAAACAGTCGACTGTAACAGTTTTTGCTTTTTTTGTAATTGCCGCTCTAATTGCTGAGCCTGTTGCTAGCCTTACAACTTCTGAAGTTACTTTTTCTTTATCACCCAGCCCTATCAAAGCAAATCTTCTTTTATTATAATAAAAGAAGTTCACCTCACCAATTTTTCCTTTTACATCCCCAACATCAACACCACTTTTAATAATATTTTTCAAATCTTGAGTAAGGTCACTTCCTCCTGGAGTAAATGATCTATCTTTGTAAACTCCAATACATATTAAATCGCTTTTAAGTTCCATCAACGGAGTATTTACTGTTTTTACGTTTTGAATGTGAGACATTTGGTTTCCTTTTTATTCTTTTAATGACAATTTTAATATCAAAATTACTATTTGTAATTTTCCTATACAAACATACAGTATGCATAAAAAATCTAGCTTATAAAAGGTTACATGATTTTGCTTCCATATAAATAATGTCGATAATAAAAATAAAAAAAGAAGAAGTCTCTCCAATCATCTTATTGATGATGATGTTTTTTTGTATTGTAGGATCAAGTATTACGGGTGCTAGTGCAAGAGACACATTTTTTCTGACACAATTTGACAGATCCTTACTGCCTTTGATGTTTGCATTGGTTGCAGGATTAATGGTAGTGGCAATCTCTATTTATAACAAAATAACATCAAATCTTGATTTGGTAAAGACAATTATCTTTTCATCAGTTTTCTTTTGTATAACCCTTTTTATTATAAGATTTAAATTAAATGGTTTTGTCATTCCGCTATTTTATGCTTGGACCGATGTAATCATATCTATTACAATTTTTCAATTCTGGTTGCTTGCTAGCGAAATATTCAATCCTCGCCAAGCCAAACGTCTCTTTAGCGTTATCGGAATTGGAGGATCAGTCGCTGGAATTAGTGCCGGGTACTTAATGAGACCTTTCGTATTACAGTTTGGTGCTGAAAATTTATTAATACCTACTATTATATTTATTGCTTTAATAGGCGTTTTCGCAGCTTTCCTAAACCCATTCAGGGCAAAAAAAGAAAATGACATTAAAGAAAAGACAAATAATAAAACCTCTAAAAATGTTTTTGATCCTTATTTAAAATCAATTTTAGTGATGGTATGTGCCGCAGCTATTTGTTCGAGAATAATAGAGTATCAATTTAAAATTACAGCTGCTACCACTTATTCATCGTCAGCTGAGCTTGCATCTTTTTTTGGCGAATACTATATGTACTTAAATGGAACAACATTAATAATGCAACTTTTTCTTACAGGTTTTATTTTACAAAGGTTCGGGATCTTAGGGGGACTAATTATTATGCCTCTCGGACTAGTAGTAGGCTCAATGTCTTTTTTAGCTCTGGCAAACCTATCGAGTATTTTTATGGCTCGCCTTTTTGATCAGGCTTTTAAATTTTCTATTCAAAGTGCTTCAAATGAAATGTTATGGACTACCATACCAAAAAATAAGGCGCGGCGCGCAAAACCAATTATTGATTCATCAATAAAATCTATAGCAGAAGGCATAATTGGTTTAATCATTTATATAATTATAGCAAATAGATTTTTAGAAGACACACAAATATATCTACTCAGTTTTCCTGTGATAATCGTAATAATATTATGGCTATTAAATAATTTAAGAATTAAAAGAAATTATATTTCATCAATTGAACAGGCAATAAATCGTCGTCATCTCAATTTAAAAGATATTCAATTTGATGTAACAGATAGTCATATTATCAGTACAATTGATAAGGCTCTTAAATCTGGTGATTTTAATAAGCAATCATTCGCACTAGATTTGGTAAAAAACATGAAATGTGAGATGTGGAGCGAAACTTTAAATAATTTATTAGATTCAAAAAATAAAGATTTACAGAAACAAATAATGCTACTTGCTCTAGAAAGGAACAATTGTCTTGATAATAAAATACTGATTAAATTATCTGAACAAGTTGATGAAGTTGGCGCATTAGCAATTACATTACTTCCTGATATATTCATTCAGAATAATATTAATTTATTTTTGAAAAATATTAACTCTACTGATGCACACATTTCAGCAGCCTCATCGGTAGTGATGCTAAAGCAAAATCCTAAGGATTTAAAAGCCAGAAAAAAATTAAATGAATTTCTTGATGTCAAGAATGAAAAAACAACTGCTCTAGCGTTAAATTATTTAAGAAACTCAAGCGAACTGCTACCTAAAAACATATTAAATAATTTATTACATCATCCTTCATTAGAAATAAGTAAATCGGCACTGAATGTAGCCGGCAATCGTCTTAATAACTTTTATCTTCCAGCAATCATATCAAATTTAGAAAATATAAAATGCACTTTAAAAACAAGAAAAATTCTCAAACTTTATAATTATAAAATTGTTATCAGACATCTAGAAGAGCAATTAAGTTTAAACAAAGATAATAAAAATTTAAAAAAAGGGATTATGCGCTGTTTAGCCGGTTACGCAGATGATCGAGTAATTCAAATAATTAAAAGACATTTAAAAGTAAATAATATCAATATTTCTATTATTTGCTCAGAATCATTATTAAAAATTGCAAAAAACAGATCAAAAACATTTTCTTTTGAGGATTATTTTTTTGATACTATTAAAAATTTTACGCATCAATATTTTAAACTTCATTGCTTTCGAATTTCATTAGCGGATAATAAAAGCACATTTTTTATCAAAGATCAGATAGATTATGAAATGAGGAGATACCTATACATAATTTTAAAGGTTGTTACTCTTAAAATTCCAAACTCTCCAATAGATTCTCATATTAAAAATATTATTGAGAACAATGATAAGGACTTACCATATATACTAGAGTTTCTTGAGACTTCATTTAGTAAAAAAACATTAAATCTATTGATGCCAATGATTGATCCAGAAAATAACTATAAAAATGAAAAAATTCAGAATCAACTAAGTAATAATCCTTTAAATAGTTGGATAAAAAACTGGTCAGAATCTGATAAAAATTGGAAATCAGCAATAAGTATAGATTATTGTCTAAAACATGATAAAGAAATAATTAATAACATTGATTGGTCTAAGGTTGTATCCAACCCTATTCTTTCGCAGGTTTTAGAAAACTGCGATAATAAGGGGACATCTATTCCATTAGAAAAGTTCCAAAACAAGACGGAGAAAACTATGTTTACAATTCTAGAAAAAACAATTTTGCTAAAAACTGTAGATCTTTTTCAAGATATACCTGGAGAATTATTGTCACAAGTTTCACAAATTTCTAAAGCGAAAAACTATGATAATGGTGAGACAATTTTTAGAGACGGAGATGTTGGAGATTCTATGTTCATAGTGCTTGAAGGTAAAATATCAATAACTAAGGGCGATAAAGAGATAGCATTACTAGATAAAGGTGCCTCTCTTGGAGAAATGGCACTATTAGACAACGAAAATAGGTCTGCAAATGCAATAGCAAAAGAGGACTCAATACTGCTTAAAATCAATCAAGATGTTTTTTATGAGTTGATGGAGAGTAATGCTGATATAATGAAACAAATCATAAAATTACTCACCGGAAGAATTAGAACAGCAAATGCTAAACTTGAATTGAACCTTTAATCAGGCTTTCAACTACACTAGGGTCGGCCAAGGTTGAAATATCTCCCATACTATCTACATCATTCTCAGCAATTTTTCTTAAAATCCTTCTCATAATTTTGCCTGAACGCGTTTTTGGAAGAGCAGGTGCAAACTGCATTTTGTCAGGTTTTGCATGTGGTCCTATTTCTTTAACAACTGAGCTTATTATAGATTCAAAAATTCTTTCAGATGAATTTACGCCTGTCATTAGCGTCACAAATGCATAAATGCCTTGTCCTTTGATATCATGAGGAAATCCAACTACTGCTGCTTCCGCAACACCATTTGCTTTACCAATGGCACCTTCAACTTCAGCTGTTCCAATACGATGTCCAGAAATATTTAATACATCATCTACCCTTCCAGTAATCCAGTAATAGCCATCTTTGTCTCTTTTTGCTCCATCTCCAGTAAAATAATAACCTCTAAACTGCGAAAAATAAGTATCAAAAAATCGTTTATGATCCCCATAAATCGTTCTCATTTGCCCCGGCCAAGAAGTTTTTAATGCTAGCAAACCTTGCGTATTATTTCCTTTAATTTCCTCACCTTCATCAGAAAGTAGTACAGGGTTTATGCCAAAAAAAGGTAATGTAGCAGAACCTGGCTTTGTCGGGGTTGCAGCAGGCAAAGGTGAAATTAATATACCGCCCGTTTCTGTCTGCCACCATGTGTCAACAATCGGGCAATTTTCTTTTCCAATAATTTTATTATACCATTTCCATTCAGGTTCTTTGATTGGCTCTCCAACGGTGCCCAAGATTCTTAGACTACTTAAATTTTTAGATTCAACCCAGGTATTACCCTCTTTCATTAAAGCTCTTAAAGCAGTGGGAGCAGTATAAAACTGATTAACTTTATGTTTATCTACAACATCCCAAAACCTTCCGAAATCTGGATAATTTGGTACGCCCTCAAACATAATGGTTGTTGCTCCGTTTGACATTGGACCATACACTATATAAGAGTGCCCAGTAATCCATCCTATATCTGCTGTGCACCAATAAACATCATTCTTCTTATAATCAAAAATTATTTCATGAGTATAAGATGCATATACTAAATAACCACCGGAGGTATGCAAAACACCTTTAGGCTTTCCTGTAGATCCAGAAGTATACAAGATAAAAAGAGGATCTTCGGAGTCCATTTCAACGGGTTCACAATCTTCACTGGCATTTATAGTTTCTTCGTGCCACCAGACATCGCGACCACTAACCATTTCAATGTCCACACCAGTTCTTTTTACTACCACAACAGAATCAATCGATGGTGTATTAGTTAAGGCTTTGTCAGCATTCTCTTTCATAGGAATATTGTTTTTGACACCTCTTACCCCTGTGTCTTGCGTAATAAGAATTTTACAAGATGAATCATTAATTCTATCGCGCAGAGAGTCCGCACTGAAAGCACCAAAAACAACTGAATGAACAGCGCCGATTCTACAACAAGCTAGCATTGCTATTGATAGTTCAGGAATCATTTGCATATATAGACAAACACGATCTCCCTTTTTTACTCCTAAAGATTTTAAAACATTTGCGATTTTTTTTACTCTTACTAGAAGCTCTGAATATGTGTATTTTTTATCTTCTGATGGGTCGTTTCCTTCCCATATTATTGCAGTTTTATCGCCATTTCCTGAATCTATATGACGATCAAGACAATTATAACTGACATTAAGTTTGCCATTTAAATACCAACTGATTTTTGCTTCGTTATAATCAACATCACTCACTTTGTCCCACCTTTTGTACCAATCAATCCTATCAGCAACCGATGCCCAAAATTGATCTGGGCCTTTGATTGATTCTTCATATATCTCATTATATTTATCGATTGAATTGACATGTGCATTTTCAAGCCATTCTGAAGAAGGAAAATATGTATTATTATCTCTTACCATTGTGTATTTACCTTTATTTAAGCTTTTGATTATGAGTGCATTTTGTATACAAACCATCTACCTGCTGCTTTACAGCGACCATGGTGAATTCAGCGACACATGCTAATCTTCTATCATCATGCCTGCCTTCAGCGTATGCTTGAACGTGTACTTTTATAGAAGTTTTTCCTAGTTTTGTTACCACTGCTTCAAAATTGACCCATTCACCTACGTAAACGGGTTCCTTAAACTCTGTGGCATCTATCGCTCTGGTTACAGCTGAGTCTGCGGGAGATTTTTTTAAAATCCTGTGCGCTGCCTTACTAACAGCAATATCCATCCAAGATATCATTTGACCCCCAAATAATGTTCCAACAACATTTGCATCTTGAGGCATGACTAATTGCGAATAGCGAACTATATCTGATTTATGATTCATACTTTTATCCTAATAAAATTTTATTTATTAACAATTAAAAAAATATTTTAAAAAAAGTTTCCAATGATGAAAGTATCATAGAATAAAACTGAAAAGCTAAATAAAATTTTATGCATTGATAATAAATCATATCTTAAGCTGTAAAGTTTTTAGCTATCCTTTCGCCTTCATCGAAATCAACTCTAATCAATAATAAACCTCCACCAATAAACAATATAACTAATGCAAATAAACCCATACGAGCGTTTCCAGTGACTAGAGTTACTGTACCCAATAAAACTGGCCCAACAACAGCAGAAAATTTTCCAAGCATATTATAAAACCCGAAAAATTCACCCTCTTTACCTTTTGGTACTAACCTTGCAAAGAGACTTCTACTTATTGCCTGTATTCCTCCTTGAAATAGCCCAATAATACCAGCGAGAATATAGAAATGTAGTTTCGAGTTCATGAAATACGCCGAACTAGTTGCAATAGTATAGAAAAAAATTGCAACTAAAACAGCTTTTTTTGGTGTTATGATCGAGCTAAACCAATTAAAAAGTAGTCCAGCGGGAAAGCCTATTAATTGAACCATAATTAATACTGACAGCATATCGCTTGCTTCAAAGCCCATAGAAAGAGCCAACTTCCCAGCCATTCTTATAATTGTATCCACACCGTCCATGTACAACCAATAAGACAAAAGAAATAAACCAACAATTTTCATTTTCCTAATTTCTTTAAAAGTAGATTTTAACTGCGTCCAACCAAGACTGATTGCACTGAGTAGGGAAACATTATCCTTATTCTTTGGTTCTGGAATAAAAAGAAAAATTGGAATAGAAAAAATACCCCACCACACTGCTACGGATACAAAAGATAAGCGAATAGCAGTTGTGGCATCTGGAATTCCAAACCATTGAGGATTTTGATACATTAATATATTAATAATAAAAAGAACTCCGCCTCCTAAATATCCCATTGAATAACCAAGAGATGAGACAAAATCAAATTCATGTTTTTTAGCAACTGATGGTAATAACGAATCGTAAAATACATTACTACTAGCAAAACCAATTGCGCCTACGGCATAAAGTATAGCCGCTAGCTGCCAATCCCCTTGCTCAACAAACCATAATAATGAAGTCGCTAATATTCCCAAAAATGCAAATGTAAAAAGAAATTTTTTCTTTGTTGAACCTGTATCAGAAACAGCTCCTAAAAATGGAGCCATCATTGCAACAATTAGTGAACCAGCTGAGTTGCTCACTCCAAGATAAAAAGTACTTTGATCAACTAGTTCTGGATTTGACCAATATTTCTCAAAAAAAATAGGGAAAAAACCCGCCATTACAGTCGTAGCAAAAGCAGAATTTGCCCAATCATAAAGTGTCCAGCTTAATACTTTTTTTTTATCCAATGATTACCACCCTTGCATATATGTTGTTATTCCAGAATACAATTTAAAACCTTCAAAAGTATTTTTTGCGTTCAATGTTTTTTTGTATCCAAAAACAATATCAAAATTAAATGGCCCCATCCGGTTTTTTGATTTAGAATTCAAAATCCATGTTTCTAAACATAAATCCCAGCGCTTATTTTCTGAATCATAACCATCATGGCTTTCCATCCATTTATCCCAATTACTATCATAAGAAGTGTAATTATCTCTGATCTTTGAAGATGTTAGCGATTGAAATTTTATCAAAATACGATTTTTAACAATTTGAGTCTCATATCCTATGAGACTCCGAATTAATCTGCCTTCTTTAAATTTATATGTTTCGCCAACTTTGCTAATAATCGAGTCCGGATTTGTGTGAGCACCAGAAAATATATTTAATGGAGTATACAATAATTCAGAGGCACTTGATCCATAACTTAAAGAACCATATAAACGACTGCTGGTTTCATTTTTCCAATTATAAGCACCAAAAAGCCCAAGCATTAAGCGAGTAACTCCAGAGCCTATATTAATTTGTGAAAATTGTTTTTTACCCACATCACTAAAAGGCTCAATTGTAAACCCAAATGGGATTGAGACAGATACTCTTCCATAGAGCACTCCAGACTTTTTCCCCATCCATGAAGGGTCTCCTTTTAAAAGAGCCGTTATTCCAAATTTTACGTCACCTACACCAGATGATGAACGATTTGGCTGATTATAATATTTCGCTAGACTATCAAAAGTTACCGTGTCACCAGTACTATAATTTGGTGTCATGAACCTTGGATCTATAAAACCTCGGCTAAAGGGATCATCTTTTGCATGTAATACCCATGCAACGCTGTGCTCTCCATTTATGGTATATAAATCATTATAAATATTTTGCAATGTGTCTCTTGTACCAGTTGGCAACATTAAGAATGACGATGTTTGGAAAAAAGAATCGAGCTTTGTTTTTGCGCTTATATGATAATCAATAATCTGATCCGCTCCATAAATGCGATCAATATTTGATGATACTTTGTAAGTCTCTTTTAATGAACTGATATTAGGGATCTCAACACTTAACATTAATTCATTTGAAATACCATAATCTAACTTAATTATACTACCAACTTCTTTTTGCTTTCTATTTTCCGAAAAAACACCATTTGATAAAACTGTTCTGGATGTATCAAAATAACCTGCATTAAAATCTGGCAGATTTTGTTCATAATTAACATTAAAGATTTTTAAAAATGACTCAGCAGTAACAGACTGGGCCAATTCATAAGACCCAACGTGAAATAGATCACTTGAACTATTATAAATCCCAAATGTATTTTTCTTTGAATTATTAAAATATGCATGACTAATTCCGTGCATACTAAATTTTTGATTACGTAAGCTTAACTCCTGAGAACTATTATAATTTTGAACCGTAACTCGAAAAATGTTCGCTGGAACGGTAGGCAAAACTTGACTTAAACAAAAAGACATAATAAATATTAGGGAAAAGTGCTTCAATATCAATATAAAAGAAATTTATTTCTAAATTTACTGAACTCAATTTCATCATGCATATATTGTGGGGATAAATAAGATGGCGGTTTTTTTTGAGCTACGAAAACCCGTAATTGGTTAGATCCAAAAAGTTTATCGATGTAACCATTCGCCTCCCATCTAAATTCTCTAGGATGAAGCCGCTCGATTAAAGCTATAATTGATGTAGCAGTTTCTACCGGCTTTACTTTTGTCTTATTATTTACAATAATTTTTATACCGCTACAAGCTTTACCATTATATTTAGGAATCCTGCTATTAAAAATTGAACCTCTTGGACGATACTCTATTTCTTCAAAACTAAGTCCAGGCAATTTTAGCATATCTAGTTTTTCTTTAAAGAAAGATGTTGCTAACCATGGAGTTCCAAAAACCAAGTAAGGAGAGTCTGTTCCAAACCCCACATTTATGTTTGTACCTCTTAATAAATCCATGCCTGAATACATTAATAAAGAATTCATATCATAGATATAAGGAATCGGTTTTTTCCAAGGAAGCTTAGTATCATCTAAGTAATTGCTTCTGTCCCAATTGACAATCGGGATTATGCTTAAGTTTACTCTTTTTGAATCTTTTGCCCACCCCATTTCATTTACCATTAATAATATTTCACCTATGGTCATACCATGTCTTATTGGTAAAAGGTGATAAGCTTCAAAAGATTGATAATTTGGTCTAGGAATAGGACCTTCAATTATTACACCCCCAAGAGGATTTGGCCTATCTAAAATAATTATTGGAATTTTATGTTTACTCGCAGATTCAAATAACTTAGAAATCGAAGCAATGAAAGTCGTATATCTTGCTCCAGTGTCTTGGATATCAACTACAATTAAATCCAGATCTTTTAAAATCCAATTGGGAGGATATAAACTGCGTTCAAGTAAATTAAATACTTTAGCCCCAGATACAGGGTCAACCCTTTGATTACCAATCAACTTTGCTCTTTTGTCATCCATGCCCCAAATACCATGTTCCGGCTCAAATATTGCTTTAATAAAAATATTTGGGTTTTTACCAATTAAATCTAAAATGTGGTTATCATTTCTATTTACAGCAGTTTGATTACAAAAAATTCCAATTTTTTTATTAATCAAAAATTTGAAATCCATTTGTTCTAAAATATCAAGACCTGTGTATATGTCATCAAAAAATGATAGGTCAGGAACAGAGACAATTGAAGTATAATCAAATTTTTCTGTTTGAGCTGAAACTATACCTAAGCTAATGGAAATGCTTAATGAAACAATAATTGATATTTTTCTTATCTCGCAGATAATAGCTTATTTTCTTTTGTAACGAAAAGTCCAAGACAAACAATAAGAGCATTAACAATAAGAATTTCAAACCCAATTGAATAATAAGTTTGAATTATATAGCTTAAAACTGGAGCAATAATTGCGATATATGGTACAAGCTTATCATTAACGCTATATGAGGTAAAAAGTCCAAAGAAATATAGACCCAAAAGTGGACCATAAGTGTACCCAGCTACACTAAATATAGAACTAATGATACTTTGGTCATTGATAGCATTTAAAGTCAGTATTACAACCAAAATGATAATTGAAAATAATAAATGAATATATTTTCTTCTAATTATACTTGATGAGTCTTTAATATCAATTTCTAAAATATCCACGCAAAAAGAAGTTGTTAATGAGGTCAACGCAGAATCAGCACTTGAGTAAGCAGCTGCAATTAACCCCAAAATAAAAATCAGTATTAAAGGAAATCCTAATGTCTCGCTTAAAACTACCGCTGGAAATAAATCATCCGGTTTTGAAAAACTTATTCCATATTTCCCCGCAATCGAATAAAGCAATGCGCCTAAACATAAAAATAATAGGTTTACAATGACCAAGCTAAGACTAAAGTACATCATATTTTTTTGAGCTTCTTTAATATTTCTACAACTTAGATTTTTTTGCATCATATCTTGATCCAAACCGGTCATGACTATTGCTATGAAGGCACCAGTAAAAAACCGTCGTAAGAAATGTTGGTCGCCTTCCCAAAAAAATATTTTTGAATAATCACTTTCAATGATAAAAGGAAAGATACTTGCATAATTTAAACCAAGATCTTTTCCGATTAGGTAAACTGAGAGAGCCAACGCAAGTAACATAAAAAAAGTTTGAAGCGTGTCTGTCCAAATAATAGTTTTAATTCCACCCCTAAAAGTGTAAAACCAAATCAGTAAAATTGTTATTGATACTGTAAGGTAAAATGGGACACCCCAACTTTGAAATACACTTAAGTGTAGAACCCTAGCAACAATGTAAAGTCGAAATGATGCTCCAATAGTTCGAGAAATAATAAAAAAGACAGAACCGGTTTTATAAGACGCTATCCCAAACCTATCACTGAGGTATGTGTATATTGAGGTTAGGTTAAGCCTATAATAGAGTGGCATTAATACTGCTCCAATGAAAGCATATCCCAATAAGTAACCAAATACCATCTGCATGTAACTAAACTGACTTGATTCTACCCATCCAGGAACAGAAATAAAAGTAACGCCCGATAATGAAGTACCTATCATTCCAAATGCTACTATATACCATGGAGATGATTTATTTCCTAAAAAAAATGATTCATTGGTATCATTTTTACCTGTAAACCAAGATATAGCAGATAGAAATAAAAAATAAAGAATGATGCAAACAACAATGTAGATAGAGTTCATTAGCAATAATAAAATTTGTTATTGAAGTATTTGAATATATTATGTTTCATTTTATGAAATTAATTTTTTCTTGCATAAAACAAAATAATACGCCAGTTTTCGCACATGCCAAAAGAAAAAGAATCTGGGGGCGGTTTTGATAAAACGACTGATTTTAAATGGTTTGGAATCGGTCTCCTTGTCTTTGTTATAATATGGGCTATGCCAACTCCTGATTCAATGATGGCTAAAGCTCAGGAATTATTTAGTGATTTAAATCCTGATCAAATCACTACCAAAGCATTCAACATGAAAATTATCATAGCGTTGTTAGGCTGCTGTACAGTTTTTTTTGCTACAGAAGCTTTACCAATGCCAGCAGTCGCACTTTTTATTGGTCTGGTTCAATTATTTTTCGGTATAACAGAACCAAAAAATGTCGTAGCGACTTACGCACATGATGCGGTCTGGTTTATAGCTGGCTCTTTAGCAATGGGTGCAACAATGGTTAAATATGGCCTAGATAAACGAATCGGTATGTTAGTAATGAATTTATCTGGTACAAAAGTCAGGAATGTAGTTCTTGGGATATTAGTAGGTACTGCAATACCATCTGCTTTCATTAGTGAAGCATCAATTGCTCCAATGTTTTTGCCGATAGCCATGGCTTTATACACTTTAACAAGTAAGAAGATTGGCGATGCAACTCAACTAGGGAAGCTTTTGATGATGTCAATTGCAATAGGATGCATGGTCGGCGCTCCTATGAGTCCTACTGGAGGTGCAAGAAACGCTATTATGATAGGATTTTTAGGTAATTTAGGACCTGAGTATGAAATTAGTTTTATGCAGTGGATGATATTAGGATCGTTTTATACCTTTTTTCTTGGGTTGTTTTTTGCGTTTTTATTACCTCTATTGTATAAACCTGAAGTCGATGATTTATCTGATGCCGTTAATACATTAAGAGAAGATTTAAAAAAACATGGTAAAATGACTAGAGATCAATGGTTAGTCAGCGGCATTGCTTTCCTTATGATAATAGCTTGGATAACAGACAAAGATTTAATTGCCCCTGTTCTCGGTTTTCCACTTGGCTTAGGCGGTGTTGCTATGACTGGGACTGTATTATTTATGTTACTCGGTCTAACCTCATGGTCTGATTATGAAAAAAATATTAGTTGGGGTGTAATTGTTTTATATGCCGGTGCAATTAGCTTAGGAGCTGTTTTCAAATCAAGTGGAGCTGCAAAATGGCTTGCAGACAGTTTAATTGATATTTTAACTACATTTAACATACAGGAAGGTCTTCCCCTCGCAATATTGGTTGCTGTAATTGGAGCATTAATGACGAATTTAATGAGTGCTGGAGCAACAGTAGCGGTAATTGGACCAGTAGTTCTTGAAATGGCGGTAAGCTCAGGAACAAATCCGATAATTGTAGGCGTAGCTCTAGCAATTGCTACGTCAATGGCATTTTGGCTAGTTATCGGAACCCCTGCCAGTTCCGTTGTTTATTCAGCAGGACTATTAGATGCTAAAGATTTTATAAGAATGGCAACTTTTGCTTGGCCTGCTGCCTTGATTATTATGATAGTAATGATCACATTTTACTGGGTAGGACTTGGTCTTCAACCAATAATGATAGGAAATTAACAAATGGACAGCGGTATTTTACTTATTATTGCCCTTATCATCATTGGCTTTGCGATAACATGGAGCAACCAAGGTCAAGTTAAAGAAATTGAATCACGTCAGTCAGAATTCGCTAAAAAAAGAAATGAAATAGCTGATCATGACAACCGAAGTGAAATTGAAGTTGATGAGCAACGAAATGAGATGTTGAAAACATTAGATGATTCAATAAAGGATAATCCAGAGCAACTAAATAAAATTAAACATATCATAAATGATTGGGCTGATATGAAAATAAAATCTTTTAAAAATAGAAGATCATGGGTACGAAATCCTGATGAAGATCATTTATAATATCAATCATCAAAAATAATATTATTAGGTTCGTTTCCATTTTCCCAAATATCAAATTTTTTCATCATATTATTAAAAATATCTAGTTGCACTAATTTCTCAAGCCATTTTGACAGATTGACAAATATTTCATTAAACCTGTTTATATCTACATTAGCAAATTGTCGAATAAAAGGAAGTAAGGCAATATCGCCAAAGGAAATTTGATTGCCAAAAAGATTATCAGAACGCTCTAATATTTTTTCATAATCATCTAATATTTTTTCACACTCTGATCGATAAAAACTTTTTTCATTATCAGGGTATCTAACATGATATTTATATTTATCTAACCATTTTTTAAAATGAGAGTCATTCACAAGAATAGCTTCTAATTGCTTTTCTTTTGAATTGTGAAACCATTTTTTAGGATCATTTAAAGAAATAGCCCATTTCATTATCTCAAAACTTTCATCGATTACCTTACCTGATTGCAATTCTAAGACTGGCACTGTGCCTTTAGATGATATATTATAAAGTTCTCTTGGCCGATTTTTTAATGAGATTTCTCGATGTTCATAATTTATTTTTGAATAGTACATCGCTAAACGAGCTCTCATTGCATAAGGACATCGACGGAAAGTATATAAAACAGGTAGCTTCAATTATTAATTGATTAAAGTTGTGGACTTTTAAAGTATCGTCTTTTATCGGGCGAATTTCGGTTCTTTCTAAGATCTTTTTGAGTTTCAATTGGTAAAGAGGCTATCTCTTTGCATTTATCTGAACAGCAGCCATTTAAATCACGTTCACATTCTTGACATTGAATAAATAATATATGACAAGCATCATTTTTACAGTCTCGATGGATGTCTGAAGATTTATTGCATATATGACAGTTTGATATAATATCATCTGAAACACGTTCTCCAAGTCTAGCATCAAACACAAAATTCTTCCCAATAAATTTAGATTTAACTCCGTTTTTTTTTATATCATGAGCATATTGGATTATACCACCTTTTAATTGTTTAACATTTTCTATACCCTCATTTATTAAAAATGAGCTAGCCTTTTCACAACGTATACCACCAGTGCAATAAAGTAGAACTTGGTGATGCTCTCTTCCTTTGAGCATTCTCCGTACTTCAGGTAATAAATCTTTTGATTTTTCTACTTGCGGTATCTCAGCATTCTTGAATTTTCCAACTTCACTTTCATATATATTACGCATGTCAATTATAGTAGTTTGTTCCTTGTTTATAGCACTATTGAATTGCTCAGTACTTAAATGCTTGCCAATTATTTTCATATTATATTTATTTTTTGGAATTCTGTATGCAACTATTTCTTTTTTTACTTTTACTACCAATTTATAGAATGAGATACCTTCACTAATCGCTTTTTTTATTTGAACATCAGATAATTCACTTATTTCGCTTATTGTTTTTAAAAAATTAGCCCAATTATGACTTGGTACACTTATTTGAGCATTTATACCTTCATCTGCGACATATATCCTACCAAAAATATTCAGAGTATGAAAAAGAGAATAAAGCTTGTTTCTAAAATCAAAGGGGCTATTGATTTTTATATAATTATAAAATGAACATGTAATACGGTTAAATGTTTCAGCTTCTAGATTTTCTATAAGTATATCTTTACTTTTCTTATTATATAATTTTTTAATCATTTTTTATTGATTTACGTAAATGTATTTTGTCCGACCACCAATAGATGTAAGCAAAACATAGGCAGTACTATTTATATTTTCAGCAATGGTTTCAACTTTAATTTTGCCAAATTCATTCTCCCCAAAAAATAAAACATCCTCTCCAACGATTGGAATAGTTTCTCCAAAATCAATCATTAATTGATCCATGCAAACTCTTCCTGCAATTTTATAGTTTTTACCTTTATAATTGACATATCCATCATTATACCAAGGACGTGGAAAACCATCTGCAAAACCAGTTTGAATAACTCCTATATTAGTCTCAGAGGTACTTTTATAAACACCACCGTAACTAATATGCGTTCCTTTTTTTACTTTCCTAACATTTACTATACTACCATAAAAACTCATCACGGGTTTTATTCCAATGTTATCTTTTACTTCATTAGAAGGCAAGGCACCGTACAACAACATACCTACACGAACCATATTAAAATATGAATCTTTGATATTGATAATAGCTCCGCTATTTGAACAGTGTATGTTTTTAAATTTAATTCCGTATTCGTCAGCTTTTTCAACAACCTTCTTAAAATTATTTAACTGCCTGATAGCATAAGATAAGTTCCCTTCATCTGCTGTGGCAAAATGCGTGTAGACACCTTCAAGATATTTAACTATATTTTTATTAAGATTACCATATATCATACTAGCATCTGTAAGATCAAATCCCAAACGCGTCATACCTGTATCAAATTTCAAATGATATCTAGGGCAAGATCCATTTAACAAAAAGTAAGAATTAATTTCTTCTATATCTTCAATAGCAGAAATATTTAAAGTAATATTATTTTCATACGCTAACTTAATATATTGTGATTGCATCCTCGAAAACACAAGTATGTCATTTTGTATATTGGAGTTTCGAAGTTCAAGCGCTTCTTCAAATGAAAAAACCGCAAATTGCACATTTTTAAAATTTTCGATTGCTTTAGCAATCTGAACTGCTCCGTGGCCATAACCATTAGCTTTAATGACGCAGAGAAGTTTTCTGCCACCAATTCTTTTCTTAATAGCTGACAAGTTTGAACGGCATACATCTAAATCAATATAAGCTTTTGGGCCAATTATTTTATTTTTTTTAATATTCAAGATAAATAGGGTAAATAATTATATCATATTTTCAAAAAATTAAAAACAAACTAAAAAATTAAAAAGTTTAGCTATTGTTTAAGTTTATTTTTTATGAGAATTGAATTTATAAACAATAGAAAAAAGCTCGAAAGTATTGGAATAATGGTAAAAGCCCAATTAAAAAATCCACTAAACAAGTAAGATTGCATGGATTTAATACACATTACCAAAGGCAAGAGAGATAAAATACTTTTTATTGTTGGCGGATAAAAATTAAGACTAATAATCAGACTACTGCCGAAGAACATAAAAAATATAAAGCCAAATAAAGAAATGAATAGAGTAGATAATTTATCCGAGATAATAGAAACAGTTATGAAGATATTCGCTAATAAAAATGTGTAAATACAAAAATAAAGAATAAATCCAAATGTTTGAATAATCCCAAAGGGGTAAGGAAGAATTACTGAAAATAATATAGCTGAAAACAATCCAAAAATTAAACTTTCAACAAGAGCAACAATTGAAAAACTAAAAATCATATATATTTTTGAATAGGGAGATAAAGACAAATACGATAAAACTTTTTTATGAACTCTTAAATCAAAGAGGTCTCTAAATATGGATGGCAAGATGGCTAATCCTGTAACTAAAAAAATCATGCTTGGATATATCCATATATCAAATGATATATCATATAAACCGATTGAAGGTATTTTTCTTAATGCTAAATTTGTAAAAATAAAAACTGTTAATGGAAACAGGAATAGAATCACTAAGCTCGAAGTTAAATTATTTCCTAGCAACCAGATCCTCCTTGATAAAAGCGCTTTTATCAATCTAAGCCACCTCCCGCAAATTCAGAATCCATCAAATCTACTAAACCTAACTTCTTAACATTTAAATCAATCATATAGTTTTCTGATGCTTGTCTAACAATATCAAAAAATACATTTCTCTCTCTTCCATAAAAATGAAATATGTTATTAATTCTGGTTGGTGATACAATCGTTGTAATATTACAGAGTGTCCTATAAAGGTCATCACTCAAATTTTCAAACTCAATTTGAAACTGATGATAATCAAGAGTACTTTCTAATAGCTTATCTAAATTACCATCCATTATTATTCTTCCATCTCGAAAAACTAATATTCGATCATGAGCCTGTTCAACTTCCGGCAATGAATTGCTCACATATATTATAGATTTTTCACCTTTTATTTTTTTTAATAAATCCCAAGTAAGTCTCGAAGAGGGTGCATCCATAAAACCTGTAGGTTCATCCAATACTAAGATTTCAGGGTTATGGATTAGAGCTCTTACTAGCATCGCTCTTTTCTGAATTCCATAAGACACCGATGAAGATACCTGACCTAAATACTCATCAATTTCTAATGTATTTGAAAAAGACATAAGTCTTTTATTGTAATCTCTGCTATTAACATTATATAATAATGATGAAAATTTTATGTTTTGCTCAATGGTCAACCATGGATCTAAATCTGTTTCATGCGGAACGAAACCGACCAGTTTTCGGGTCTTATTTTTCCTTTTTTGCATATCTAATCCGTGAATAAATATGCTTCCATAATCTGGCTTTTCCATACCTGATAACAGTTTAAGAAGCGTTGTTTTACCTGTATCATTTGCACCAACTATTGCAACTAATGACCCTCTTTCGACTCCGAATGTTAATCCAGCAACAATGGTTTTATCATCTATTTTTTTGCCAACTTTTTTTAAAGTAATACTAGCTTCCATTTTATTCCTTAGTGAGCTTCAAACCAATCTTTACCTGAACCATAATCTACAATTATAGGGACTTTCAACTTCATCGCATTTTCCATGGATTTTTTTACTAAGGGAATTAAAACATCTTTTTCTTCAACTGGAAATTCAAACAATAATTCATCATGAATTTGCAAAATCAATTTTGAGCTCATATGCTCTAGCTCTATATTTTTTTGGACATCTATCATAGCAATTTTAATTAATTCTGCGGCTGAACCTTGAATCGGCATGTTAATTGCAATTCTTTCTGCTGCCTGTCTTTTTAAAGCATTTTGACTATTAATATCCCATACTGACCTTCGCCTACCAAGTAAAGTTTCAACATAATTATCATCTCTTGCCTTATCGAGAGTGGCCGAAATGTACTGTTTTACACCAGAATATTGATTAAAATATTCTTTAATTATTTCTTGTGATGCTTTTCTCGAGATACCAAGCTCCTGACTAATTCTAAAAGGTCCAGCACCATACATGATACCAAAATTTATTACCTTTGCAGTTCTTCGCATATCAGGTTGAACATCATCAATAGAAACGTTATATATTAAACTTGCAGTTCTAGTATGAATATCTAAGTTAGCATTAAATGCATTGCAAAGTTCAAGATCTTCAGATAAATGAGCCATAACTCTTAACTCTATTTGAGAGTAATCAGCAGATAATATTTCCCAATTTTCTCTCTGCGTAATAAAAGACTTTCTAATTTCCCTACCTTCTTTTGTCCTAATCGGAATATTTTGAAAGTTTGGATTTGTACTAGATAGTCTTCCTGTTGATGCTATTGTCTGATTAAAAGTAGAATGTATTCTATTTGTATCAGGGTTAATAACAGTTGGTAGTGCATCAACATATGTGTTTTTTAATTTATTAAGCTTACGATATTCTAATATTAAGGTTGGTAATTCATGCTCTTGAATAAGTTCTTTTAATACGTTCTCAGCTGTAGATCTTTTTTTAATTTGTGTCAGCTTTAAATCATCAAATAAAATTTTAGCTAGCTGCTGAGTTGAATTTACATTGAATTCAGTATCAGAAATTTTGTATATCTCTTTAACAAGTATATCCAGTCTGTCACCTATTTTAACTGACATTGCATTCAAAGATTCTTGATCTACAAAAACGCCTTCCAGTTCCATCTTAGTCAAAACAGTTATTAATGGCATTTCAATATCAATGAAAAAATCCATTTGTTTATTTTCTTCAAGCTTAGATATAAAAATTTGGGATAGTTGCAAAACGATGTCTGCATCCTCCGCAGCATAATAAGCAGCTTTTTCAATTGGAACCATATCCATTGTTATTTGATCTTTACCTCGACCAATAAGGTCCTCAATAGGGACCATTGTATAATTTAGAAACTCTACACTTAGCATATCTAGTTTATATGATCTTGCAGATGGGTTCAAAATAGATGCCGCAACCATTGTATCAAAATAAATTCCTGTAACATTAATACCATTTCTTGAAAAAATTAATGTATCATATTTAATATTTTGACCTACTTTTTTTATTTTATCATTTTCTAAGAAACCTTTAATGTTTTCTAAAACAATTTTCAGATCGTCTGTACCAAAATTATTTTTATTTTTTTCTAAGTATAATATTGGTACATAAAAGCCTTCATTCTTTTTAAATGAAATACTCACTCCAACAATTTCAGCAACCATTGGATTAACAGAAGTCGTTTCTAGGTCAATAGATACCATATCTGAGCTTTGAACCTTTTTTACTAATTCTTTTAACTCATCAATATTCAAGATTGTTTTATATACTTTTTCAATTTTTTTTGTTTTTATATCTACATCATCAACTGATACATATTTTAATAAGCCATGAAATTCTAATTCTTTAAACTTTTTGGATAAATCTTCAAGATTAAATGAGTTTGTTATAAATTTTTCTATAGAAGTATCAACGTCAACATCTTTTACTATTGTTACTAACTCTTTACTCAAATAGGCACTATCTCTGCCATTAGTTAATCCATCATAAACACGTTTATTTTTTATCTTTGAAGCATTATCTAAAACAGATTCAATATTATCATATTCTTTTAATAATTTTACAGCTGTTTTGACACCAACCCCAGAAACGCCTGGTACGTTATCTGATGAATCACCCATTAAAGCTAGTAGATCTATAATTTTTTCTGGAGGAAGACCCCATTTTTTTATAACACCTTGCCTATCATATATGACTGGAGGATAATTTCTTTTACCTGGCGCATATAAAAATACTTTGTCATTAATTAACTGCATAAAATCTTTATCGCCACTAACGATATAAGATTCAATTTGACTATCTGAAACTGAATTTGTAATAGTACCAATAATATCATCAGCCTCGAAACCAGGCTTCCTTAAAACTGGAATATTCATTGCCTCAAGCACTTCCCATAAATGAGGAATTTGCTGTTGCAATTCAAGAGGCATTTCAGGCCTATTTGCTTTGTAGCTTGAGTACATTTTGTGTCGAAAAGTTTTTTCTTTAGAATCAAATGCACAAACTAAATAATCAGGATTTTCATCATTAATAAGTTTGATTATATGATTTGAAAAACCAAAAAGAGCACTGGTATGAAAACCATAGCTCGTAATCAAAGGATTACGTATCAATGCATAATGCGCTCTGTATAAAATTGCATAACCATCAACAATGAATAGTTTTTTCTTGATTTCTGTCATTATCTCAGCATAAAAAATTACTTAAATGATTGTTATTGAACATGAATTTTTTAAAAATAAAAAAGCCCCAAATAAGGGGCCTTTCTATTCTTTTCAGATTTTATAAGCGATGATTACATCATACCGCCCATACCGCCCATACCACCCATGTCACCACCTGGCGGCATTGAAGGCATTTTATCATCTTCAGGAATTTCAGTTATAGCTGCTTCCGTGGTTAAGATCATACCAGCAATTGATGCAGCATTTTGTACTGCTACTCTTGCCACCTTAGTTGGATCTATTATACCAGCTTCAAACATCTTAACATATTCATCATTCCTAGCATCATAACCATGGTCAGCTTTTTTATCCTTGATATTTTGGACAACGATAGAAGCTTCTACACCGGCATTTGCACATATCTGTCTAACAGGAGCTTCAAGTGCACGAGCAACAATATCGACACCGACTTGCTGGTCCTCATCAACTTTGACCTTGCTAAGCGCAGAGACTGCACGTAATAAGGCAACGCCGCCTCCAGGTATAATACCTTCCTCAACAGCAGCTCTTGTAGCATGAAGTGCATCTTCAACTCTAGCTTTTTTCTCCTTCATTTCCACTTCTGTTGCGGCACCAACATTAATAACCGCTACACCACCAGAAAGTTTAGCTAAACGTTCTTGCAATTTTTCACGATCATAATCTGAAGTCGTCTTTTCTATCTGTGCCTTTATTTCATTTATTCTTGCAGTAATTGCATCTGAAGAACCACTACCGTCAACAATTGTCGTGTTATCTTTATCAGATATTACTCTTTTAGCAGTACCTAAATACTCTACAGACGCATTATCTAATTTGTAACCAGCCTCTTCAGAAATAACGGTTGCACCAGTAAGTACAGCAATATCTTCTAACATTGCTTTTCTTCGATCGCCAAAACCAGGAGCTTTGACAGCAAGTACTTTAAATGTCCCTCTGAGTTTGTTAACAACAAGCGTTGCGAGTGCTTCGCCTTCAACATCTTCAGCAATAATCATAACTGGTTTGCCTGTTTGCACAACTTTCTCAAGTAACGGAAGAAGGTCTTTCATATTACTTATTTTTTTGTCATGTATAAGAATATATGGATCTTCAAGTTCTGCATCCATTGATTCTGAATTTGTGACAAAATATGGAGACAAGTAACCGCGATCAAATTGCATTCCTTCAACTGTTTCAAGATATGTTTCAGCAGTCTTGCTGTCTTCAACAGTAATGACACCATCTTTGCCAACTTTTTCCATTGCTTCAGCAATTTTATCACCGATTTCTCTATCATCATTAGACGAAATTGTAGCTACGTTTGCAATTTGAGTTGAATCGGGAAGGTCTTTACTTTGAGACTTAAGTGATTCGACTACTGACTTGGCAGCAGCATCTATTCCTCTTTTAATCGACATAGGGTTTGCACCAGCAGTTACATTTTTTAATCCTTCTGTAACAAGAGCTTGAGCAAGTACTGTAGCGGTAGTTGTTCCGTCCCCAGCAACATCTGATGTTTTAGAGGCGACTTCTTTTACCATTTGCGCTCCAATATCTTCCATTTTATCACTAAGCTCAATTTCTTTAGCAACTGTTACACCGTCTTTAGTCACAGTTGGTGCCCCAAATTTCTTTTCAATAACGACATTACGACCTTTAGGACCTAATGTTACTTTTACAGCATTAGCAAGCTTATCAACGCCGTTTTTTAGAGCGTTTCTTGCTTTTACATCATATTGTATTTCTTTAGCCATTTTTTTAACTCCTTACATTATTGCGAGAATATCACTCTCGCGCATGATTATATAATCTGTTCCAGCAACATTTACCTCTGTGCCAGAATATTTACCGTATAATATTTTATCACCTTCCTTAACAGACATCTTAACTAAAGTACCTGCGTCACTTACTTTGCCTGGACCCACTGCAACAACAGTACCCTGCTGAGGCTTTTCCTGCGCTGTGTCTGGAAGAATAATTCCGCCAGATGATTTTTCTTCTGCAGCAGCTGCTTCAATTACAACCCTGTCAGATAATGGTTTTAGACTTAAACCCATTTTTAGAACTCCTTATTTGTGTTTTAGATAAATTTTTCAGTGATTGAGCATATCAAATTTATATGATGCTTAAATCAATGCTTCCATAGTCGTAGATACAAAAATTATTCCAAACTATTTATTCATGCATTCCATCATAAAATAAGATTATATAGGATGACAATTTGGCATAAAATCAAGATTATTTACCAGTACTTCCAAAACCATCTTTTCCCCTTGATGTTTGAGATAACTCATCTGTTAAATCAAAATGTATTTCTGATCCATCCATAGCCACAATTTGAAATAATCTTTGACCAACCTCTAAACGATGCGGGATATCTTTAATATTATCAACAGCAGCCATTATCTCACCTCTATAACCCGCATCAATTAAACCAACAGAATTAGCAAGACGCAATGGCGTTTTCGAAATACTTGAACGAGGCATGAGAAAATATGCTTTTCTATCAATGTTTTCACAAGATATACCAAGCTTAATTCTTGTTGTTTCCCCTGAATTAATAATTTGATCTTCTACAATATAAACATCTAAACCAGCATCGCCCTGATGAAAGTGCTTATGGTTCTTGTACATATTATAGATTTCTTTTGAATATGGTCTAATTTTAAGCTTCACTTTATGTTTCCGTTTTAATTGAGAAATATAATCCTAAACTTATTACAATCAAACATACTCCAATCAGTGATTCAAACGGCTGGAGCCTAATTGTGTAATATAAAATCCAAGTATTTAAAATAACAAATGTTATTGGAGTAAAAGGATACCCCCAGACTTTATAAGCTCTCTTCAAATTTGGTTCCTTAATCCTTAAATATATAAGTGAGCATACTGTAATTGAAGTTGTAATAATCAAAATAATGCCTGTATAGAGCATCACCTCTTCAAAAGTCGAGGAAATAATAAATATAAGACTTATAAAAAGCTGAAGTGAAAAAGCATTTAATGGTACGCCCTTTTTGTTAACTTTTGAAAGAAAGTTTATCTTTTCATAATCTTTTCCAATCGCCTGAATGATTCTTGGCCCAATATATACATAACTACTTACTGTAGATAAAAGTAATAGTCCTATAAAAATAGAAACTATCTTTGCAGTTTTAAAACCGAACAGATTTATGCTAGATATATAGCCAATTTCAATTTTTCCCATAAGGACATCTATTGGAGATATTAATAAAAATACATAATTCAATAGCACGTATAATGCAGTTACAATTAAAGTTCCAATTAAAATTGATCTGAAAATGTTTTTATTAGGTTGTATTATTTCTCCAACCACGTAAATACTCGAGTTCCACCCCGCATAAGCATATGAGACCCAAACTAAATTAACTGCAAATTCAGGACTAAATAAGATTTCAAAATCTTCATATTTAGGTATAAAAGAAATGCTCTGTTTGTCCTCATATAAAAAGCCTATAGATACAAAGCTAAATATTATAAATAATTTTAAAAATGTTGACCAAACCTGAAAAGATTTTCCAGTATCTAAACTATAGGCATGCATTAAGTTCATAGATAAAATCACAAAAATTGCTATAATCTTGATATTCATAAAAGGCATTATTGGATTTAGATAATTTGCAAGAGCAATTGCTGCTAAAACAGCTGGCGCAGAAAAGCCAACAGTTGCTGAAACAAGCCCGGCGCTTAATCCAATAGACGGGTGTAAAATTCTAGAAAGCAAATAATATTCCCCACCTGATTTAGGCAGAGCTGAGGCCAACTCACAATAGCTTAAAGCGCCAAAAAGTGAGATCACACCACCAATTAACCAAAGCATTAATATAGCAAATACAGACTGTATATCAACAAGTTGATAACCCAAGCTGGTAAATACGCCAGTACCTACCATACTCGAAATTACCAATGAGACAGCTGCAAATAAACTTAAATGACGATTCTCTTCACTAACCAATTATAAATTAAGATAGCTTATAAATATTATAGGCAAAGGTTAACCAACTTGCTATCAAAATGACTCCACCAATAGGAGTTATCATACCAAATTTTTTAAAGCCACCTAGAGAAACTAAGTACAAACTTCCCGAGAAAATAACAATCCCAACAATCATCATAATACCAGGTAAACTTATAATCTCTTCAGTTAAAATGTATCCAAGTAAGCCAAAAATTAATAAACCAAAGGAATGATACATCATATATCTGGTTGCAATTTCAAAAATAACTAATTGATCTGAACTAAGTTTTTCTTTAAGAAAGTGAGCCCCAAATGCACCAAATAAAATAGATACAGCAGCAAAAATTGAACCTATTAATAAAAACAGCTTCATTTTTTTTCATTTTTGTGAATAACAGTTCTCATAGGGAACGGAATTTCGATACCCGCTTCAGCATATTTTTTATGCAAAAGTTTAATGAACCTATCTATAATCGGGTTCTGATCTCCATAACGATTTCCTCGAAAATATACCATTAAGTTTATACTTGATTCACCAAAATTTTGAAATCGCATAGTCGGCTCATAATTTTTATTCGTTTCATCCATAGAAATTTGAATTTCTTTAATCACTTCATGAGTCACTTTTTCAACTTCATCTAAATTTGAACTATAACCAACACCCACAGGAATTTTTACTGAAAAACTACGATCTCCGCTATCAAAATTCTTGATAATAGCAGAAGATAATCGAGTGTTGGGTATATGAATTATATTATTTGTTCTTTCCATTATCGTAGTATTGCGCCACGAAATATTTTGGACATAGCCCATATCACCAGTATCTATTTGAACAAAGTCACCGACTTGGACTTTTTTGCTAAGCAATATATGCAAACCAGCAAAAACGTCTGTAAGAGTATCTTTTAATGCCAAAGAAACTGCAAGGCCACCAACCCCAAGTGCAGTAATCATTGGAGCAATAGAAATGCTCAAAGCATCTAAAATAATTAGAGCGCCAATAACATAAATTGCAATCCTAACAAAATTTGTAAACATCGTTGTCGACGGAAAGCCCTTTTCTTGGTCTCTTGCCCAAGAATTAAAAAGACTAACAGCTAACTTCCCAAAAGCTAATGTTATAGAACCGATAAGCATTATTACCAAAAATTTTGATACGTAATCATTTAAAAAACTTTTTAAATATGTGTTTTCCATCGCTACGGAATCAATAGTCGAAGTCGCTATTGATAAGGCACCAAGGAAAAACCAAACAACTATATGAGGTTCGATAGCATCAAGGACTGCATCATCTCCGGTCCATGTGGATTTTTTAGCTGCTAGTTTAAGTTTTGAATGAATGTACCTTTTAAATCCAAACCCAAAAAAGATACCGCAAACTATTATAATTAAAGGCGAAGCGAATATTTCGAAATTATTATAGAACCAAATTTTATCCATCTTAATCAAAGCTTACAGAGACAAGCTTTGACACCCCCCTCTTTTCTTGCGTAACTCCATACATATGATTTGCTATTTCCATCGTAAGTTTATTATGAGTGACAACAATGAATTGGGTTTCATCAGCAAATTGTTTTAATACTTTTGTAAATTTATGAATATTGATATCATCCAGAGGAGCATCAACTTCATCCAAAATACAATATGGACTGGGTTTTACTTGATATATTGAAAAAAGAAGTGAAATTGCAGTTAATGCTTTTTCTCCACTCGACAGTAACCGTAATGAAGTATTTTTTTTCCCTGGTGGCTGAGCGTCGATTACTATATCAGCTTCTAAAGGATCAGGGTCACCAACCAACCTCAGAGCGCCATACCCACCCTCGAAAAATAGATTAAATAATTTTTCATAATTTTTACTTATAAGCTTAAAAGTTTCTTGGAATTTTTTTCTAGCGATTCTATCAATTTTTTGAATAGTCTCTCTCAAATTTTCTTCCGATTCAACCAGGTCATCTCGCTGCTTGCGCAAATGACTTAAACGTTCTGAGTCTTCGTTGTACTCATCCTGAACTGCCATATTTACAGGTCCAATATTATCTAAACTTCTTTGGATTTTATCAACTTGGTATGATAATTCATCTTCTACATGGTCAACAATTAATTTTTTAGGTATCGAAGTGTCATAACGTTCTTTAATTTGTTCTCTGACAATTTCAATTTTTTGCTTTAACTCATTTAATTTGAATTCTGATAATTTCAAATTTTCTAAAATAGATTCTCGATCTTTTTGTTCAAGTTTAATTTTTGTTTGAATCTTATCAATACTATCATAAGTCTCTCTAAAAACAGATTGCTTTAAATCAATTATCGATTTTTGTTTTTGCAGCTCAGCATTTGTTTCAGTTAGTTTTTTTTCACCATTTTCAATATTTTGGGAATACTCTTTTTTTAATAAAATCATTTTTTTCTCTTCTTCAACGATTTTAGATTGAGTTTTTTCAATAGTCTTGATCTGCTCTTTTGCAGAATTAGATTTATAAACTATATTATCATTTTTTGATTCAATATTGACCATTTCTATTCTAGCATCTTGCAATATTTGTTGCTGAGAATCTCTGCTTTTTCCTTGATTCAAGACATTTTGATTAGCTTTATTTATTTTTTCTTGAAATGATGATAATAATATTTCAGCTTTTTGGATACCAGGCTCTATTTTTTTTAAAGAGAGCTGTGAATCATTTAGTACTTTTTCTGTTTCAGCCAACTCATTTTTAAGATTTCCCAAGCTTTCTAAAATTTGAGTCTGATTTAGATGATTTTTCATCAACGATGAATCTAATTGACTTAATTGACTTTCACTATTTTTTATTGATTCTTGTTTTTTATTTAACTCAATTCTTGATAAATCTATTTTCTTTTCAATCAGTGCTTGATTTGTAATTGTTTTTTTCTCTTTGTTTTTTGAATGAGCTAATTGTTTAGAAATAATTTCAAGTTTATTGCGTCTGCCAATTAGGTTACCGTGCTCAGAAACTTGCCTGCTTTTTATGACTAAATTTTTTCCAGAATATGTACCATTTAAATCAACCAGTCTCCAGCCATCTAATTTTTTATCATTTGCAGCATCTTTCAAATCACTCACTACAATAAGATCACCCAAAATATAATCTGCGAGGGGCGATAGTTTCTTATCGGTTTTTACCAATTGAGAAGCTAAAGCAATAACATTATCTGACTTTGGTAAAGATTTTAATTTTACTTTATAAGCTATTGCTTCTTTTAAAGGAATAATTGTTAAGTCACCTGCGTTATCCTCAAGTGCTTTTTCTAGTGTAGATAAACCAGTCCTTTTATCTTTAGTTATTAGACAATGCGATAACTCACCTAGCCCATTTTCTAAAGCATCCCTATATTTTTCTTCGACCTGAAACATATCTGCAACAGTACCAAGCACACCTGGAAAAACTTTAGGGTTTTCAAGAATATATTGAGTGCCCTCAGGAAAACCTTCATTTGACTCAATTAGCTCCTCATAAAATCTAGCCTGATCATTTAACGATTCAATTTTTACACTTAAACTATTATTTTTTTTTATATGCTCTTGTTGTTGATCAATAAAAGTTTGAAGTTTATTCTGAATCTCAGTTAAATCTTTTTTTTCTTCCAAATAATTTTTATCAAGTTTTAGTTGTTTTTTCTCAATTGATTTAATAGTACTACTTATTTGTTTCGACTCTTTTTTTAATTCAAGTATCTTTTTACTAAAAATTGAAGCATTAAAAGTTTTATCATTTATTAAATTTTTTGTTCGATCATACATTGACTTATTCGAGGCAATAGTTTTTTGGTGGTTCCACCTCTCATTCTGAACTTGATCGAGATATTTTAATTCTTCGTGGTACTTTTTTTCAATCTTATCTAATTCTTCTTTTTTATTTTTATAGGAAGATAATGCAAGATCCAAATCATTTTGCAATTTTTCGCTCTGCTCAATAGAGGAATCAACCTCTCCACTCAAAATGCCCAACCTTTGGTCATTCGTTTTATAATCAGTTTTTCCTCTTTCAATGGAAAGTGAGGTGGAATTACCTTTTTCAGTCCAAATCAGAATGTTTTGCCTTACTTCCTGGCGATTTTCCGTAAGAGTTAGGAGTTTAGCTTGCAAAGCATTCAATTCATCTTCTTGCTCTTTATATACTAGCCTATTTTTTTCTAATACTTCTTCATATTTCGAAGATTTATCTGTCTTTGAGCTTTTAAGGTAATTGTAATCTTTAATCTCTTGCTCAAGAGGAGACATAATGTTTTGGTATTTGTCAACTTTCAGAAATGCTAATTCAATATCTTTTTCTCTAAGCTGATGAGTAAGATTTTCATGACGCTTAAACCTCTTTAGCTGAAGTTCTAAACCATGAACTTTTTGTTCAACCTCAGAAATGACATCATTAATTCTTTCAAGATCAAATCTAGTAGCATCAAATTTTCTTAATGTTGATTTTCTTTGCTTTCTATATTTATTTATCCCTGATGCCTCTTCAAACATTCGTCTTCTATCATCACCATTTTCAGAGAGTATTTGTTCAATCATTTTTAATTCTATTACGCTGTAAGCATCAGAACCCATACCTGTATCAATGAAAAGATCGTTAATATCTTTAAGTCTACATGGCGTTTTATTAATAGTGTATTCACTCTCACCATTTCGATATACTCTTCTTCCAATTTCTATGTCATTATATTCAATTGGAAGCTTTCCTTTATTATTGTGCACTGTAAGTGTGACATCACAGACGCTTAAAGGTTTCATGTTTTCTGCGCCATTAAAAATAACATCTTCCATTTTACCTCCACGTAAAACTGAAGATTTTTGCTCTCCTAAGACCCATCGTATTGCATCAACTATATTTGTTTTACCGCACCCGTTAGGCCCGACGACTGTGGTCACGCCTTGACTTAGCTTTAAAACTTCTTTTTTTGCAAAGGACTTAAAGCCGTGCATTTTTAATTCTGAGATATACACTATATACGCCTATTAGATGGTCTATAAATCTAGCAATTTTACTAGATATTTACACGAAGAGAATAAAATGAAATAAAAATTACTTGTTCTGCAAAAACCGATTAAATGATATATGAATCAGTAAACCACTATAATCTTTTTTCTGGTCGGCTTCTTTTTTCAGTTTAATTATATCTGATCCTATATGCAAAGCGACAGAACTCTGATTGTACCATCTGAATTCAACTCCTCCCCCAAAGAAACCAATAGGAGACCACTGCGTTTCTGCTTTTTGCCATATCTTTTTGTAACTACCGTCGCCTTCTCTCCCGTCAATAGAAAGGTTTAGCCCTCCTCTAATAGTAACAAAAGGAGAAAAGTTATTTGCAATTTCTCCTGCAAAAGGATGATAGTTAAAGCCAACTAAAACCGGTATAAATAATAAATTTTGCCCGCTAATCGTTATGTATTGATTGGTCCAATTGTCATATACTATGCTTTCTGTTTCTCCTTTTATGTCGAAGTATCTAACCTCACCAATAAAATCAAAATTCTTTTTATTATTACCGTGCAAATAATTAAAAAAAATTCCTGAGCCTCTTGATCCAACATCTAATCCAGCACCATATCTTGTATTTAAGCCACCAATAAGGTTTGTATTAATGAAGAGAATAGATATTGTTATAAGTTTAAAAATCATTTATTTAGTACTTAATTGATCTTTGGATGCTATTAATTCTTTTACTGGTTTATCTTGAAGAACAGATTCATTAAATATTGTACGAATATTTTTTTTATTAACATCCAGATACCAAAAACCACTAGGATATATTACCATTGCTGGGCCTTGTTCACAGACATCTAAACACCCAGATTTATTGGCTCTTACTTTTCCTTTTAGACCTGAGTCATTAATCAATCTAACTAGATCTTTTCGCAAATCTGGACCGCCACAGGAACCACAACTTTTTCTTAAACTATTTTCATCGCGTTCATTTGTACAAATGAAGATATGTTTTTCAAATTTCATATATCTTCATATTCAGCATCTTGGATATCCATTTTGCTAACCTTCCGTTTGAAGTCTGCTTTAGTTACTTCGTCCTTTATTTTTGATTTTACCTTGAATAAGGATAACACAAAAAAACTAATTTTATATAGCGAATATCCAAGGAATATTAATAAGATTAGTTTCATTCATTTAGAATTCTGTTACTGGATTGAAAAATTTAGTTCCAGATACTGGCTGTCTTATATAATCAATAACTTCTTTTAAATCATTTTCATTTTCAACAAAATCTATATTGTTCGTATTTATTATAACAAGGGGCGTATCCTGATAACGAAAAAAATATTCTGTATATACTTGGTTTAATGCATCTATGTATTCCCAGGTAACATTTCTTTCCATATTACGACCTCGCTTTTCAATATTCTTCATTAAAACATCCGTGTCTGCTTGAAGATAAATGACAATATCAGGCTTAATAATATTTCTTTCAAGAAGACTTGCAACTGTGTCATATAGCTGCATTTCTTTATCTCCTAAATTTAAAGAAGCAAACAAACGATCTTTAACAAACATATAATCTGTAATTAATAATTTTTGAAACATATCAACTTGTCTCAAATCTTGTTGTTGACGATACCTTTGTAAAAGAAAAAACAATTGAGTTTGGAAACCAAACCTTTCAGGATCATTGTAAAAGTCTGGAAGAAAAGGGTTGTCTTCAAAATCTTCAAGAACGAGTCTAGCTCCTAATTCTTTAGATAATAGCTGAGCCAAGCTTGTTTTACCGACGCCAATTGGGCCTTCAATTGCTATATAATATAAATTTCTCATGCTTTATTTCCCAATTCATACATTTTAACGAGTGATGTATCCGAACATCTTACAAGAAGCTCATTAACTGTCAAATTAACGTATGGTATTTTAAAATCAGGAGCAATCTCATCAAATGGAATTAATACAAATTTTCTATTAATTAAACCTGGATGTGGTATAGCTAATTCCTTTGTTTCTATAACCGATGAACCATGAACTAATATATCTATATCAATTGTTCGTGGCATGTTACGTTTCAACGTTTTTCGTCTACCTAACATATGTTCAATACTTTTAATGAAATCTAATAATTGAAACGGATTTAGATCTGAATCAAGTCCTACCACCGTATTAATAAAATATTCTTGATTTAGATTATATAACGGTTCTGTTAAATAAAAGGAGGCGCTACTTAAGTTATAATTCTCCCTTGGCACCTCAATAGCTGAAATTGCTTGGGCAATATTAGATTCCCTATCTCCAATATTTGAACCAATAGATAAATATACTTTATTTCCAACTTTCATTTAACTCTCTGTAACTCCACCTCAACATTTTTAAAATCAGCTTCTATGGGAGCATGAGGTTTCCTCACACGTATAACGATTTTATCTACATCAAACTCTGCCAACAACCTATTGCAAACAGAATTAGCGACAGCTTCTACTAATGAAAAACGTTTCTTAGTGAACTCCTCGATTGTGCAAGAAATAATTTCTTGATAATCAACAGTGTCACTCAACTCATCAGTATCCCCAGATTTTTCTAAGTTACAATATAAAACTAAATCTATTTCAAAAGTACCATCCTTAGATTTTTCAAAATCATAAACTCCATGCCTAGCTATGATTTTTAAGTTATTAATTCTTATTGTATCCATTATACCTTATTTGAGATAAATAACCTTCTGGGTGTTAACGTAATTATCCGTGGATAACTGAATTAAATAAACACCTGCAGGTTTTCCTTTTGCATTCCAAGATTCTTTATGAAAACCAGATTGAAACATCTTTTTGGTTAGAGACTCTACTAGACCACCATTGATATTAAAAACATTAATGCTAATATTTTGATTACCTAGCACTGGATGAACATAAAAACTCAGTTTTAAGTTTGAATTAAATGGATTTGGATATGCAAGTTGAACATTTACATTCTCAGGCAAGAGATTATCAATCCCATTCGTAGTATACGACACTTCTTTTAATATCCAGTTGTTTGGGTCTAAGGTCACGTTTTCTACAATGAAATTGAGTCCAGAAATTTCATACAAATGGTTCAGACTATTATTTTCAACAACTATAATTGTATCAATTAATAAAGGTCCAATACTTCCAGAAAAATTAAGGTCTATTGGCATAGAAAAAAGCCCGCCTGATTGAATTTGGTCAATTTTTACTTTATAAGTTGCATTGCCATCATGCCACCAAGACATTTCATACTTAGGATATCCTTCTTCATATATCCATTGTTGAAAAAACAATTCTAAATTTTGATCTGAAATATCTTCACTGATTTTTTGAAAATCAGCCGTTGAAGCTGCATTATAGGCAAGTGTATCATTAGACGCATAACTTTTTAAAATTTCAAAAAATGTATCATCCCCCACTTTTCGCCTCAACATATGTAGTACCCATGAGGCTTTATTATAAGATAAGTTAGAATTAAATATCTGAGAATTTGAAGATGGGTTTTCAACATATATTGTTCCATCGCCATAATAGGCATAGTCATTCATAAAACTAAAATATGCTTCTTTACCATTTATATGTTCGACCCAAAGTGCTTGACAATATCTTGCAAAGCCTTCATTAAGCCAAATATCATTAAACGTTTTACAAGTAATAAGATTTCCCCACCAACTGTGCCCCAGCTCATGGACTATAAGATTCTGAGATGAAGAACCCATACTTGAAAGAGTTTGATGCTCCATTCCGCCACCCCATTTAAAATCTGCATGCCCATATTTTTCTGATATAAATGGATATTCACCAAACAAGCCCGAGAAAAAACTAATCATTTCGCCTGTTAATGAATAATTAGAGAATGAAGACTCGTACCTGTCAGGAAAAACATAATGTTCTATTGCCATAGTATCATTCGAAATAGAAGAAATATATTGTTCGCTCCAAATTGTGTATGGATAAATTGCTAAGGATACAAGATACGTAGTAATGGGATATTTCTCTTTCCAAAAAAATGTATTTTTATCCCCATCATTCGTTATACTATCAAGCAAGCCATTTGAAGCAACAATAAAATTTGGATTTGCAGGAACTGTAACTCTAACATATACAGAATCGGCTTTATCACTAGGGTCATCCTTACTAGGCCACCAGCTTCTTGCACAATATGCCTCTGATAATGTCCAAACGTGATCGACACCTAAGTGCTCGTCAAATTTAAAACCACCCGCCCCGCAGTCTTGAGGTGTACCTTGATATTTGATAAGTATTGAAAAATAATTATCGCCTTGAATAATGATATTATTAATCGGGATTTTTATCTTATTCTGCTCATGCAAAAAAGACACTTGCCCATTATTTTGCAAAATCGAATTAACTTCCATATTGTTGTAAAAATCTAATTCGATATATTCAGGAAGATTATTATCTATAAAGCCATTTACACCTACTGAACCATTGATAGTATTTGATTCAAAATTTATATCTATTGAAATATCGTAAAATGAAATATCAATTTTACTTTGGTTCAGGGATAATGTTGAGCTGTTAGATATCCACCGCTCTACAGACTTTCCACGAGAGCATAGATGTTTTGGCTCTTTTTCAGCACTGCATAGAGATAACAGAAAAAGAAGAAAAGTTATTGGTTTCATTTCTTAAAAGAAGGAACTGAAATGTTTGTAGCCCAGCCAAGGTATTATAATGAATAAAATAGTATCTCTAACGAGGTAAAATAAAAAAAAAGCAGCTAAAACACTCCACCCTTTTTCTTTCAATAATCCTTTAATACCGCCTTTTTTATAAGATGCAATCCAAGATTGCAGGAACTGGGGCTTCAAAAATGACACTAGTCACCCTTAGGCTTAATTTTTCTAAATTGAAGATCTTCATATTTTTCTAACAATGTACTGCCAGCTGCCTGTTGAAATCTGAATGCAAATTCTAATGATTCGTAAAAAGGTCTATTAGCGTATTCGCCATGGGAATAAAACTCATCTACCCACTTTACCATTTGATATATATCAACCTGATTTAAATAATCGAAAATTCCATAAACTAATTCAGCTCTATTATCATAATACCATTCAGTAATTCCACCGTATCCAATATCCTTTTTTAATTCAGTATGTGTCTCATATACTTGTACCAGATATGAAAACAGGAAAGTTTCTTTTTCTTCAATTGATAATGTTTTCCAGTACGTAACAACCGGCGAGAGAGCCACATCATTTTTAAGACCTTGCCCAATAACTAGAGAAAAAATATAAAATATTAGAAGATATTTCTTCATGACCACCTCTTATAATTAAAACGTATAAATTTTATACCCAATTATACAATATAGATAAAATCAGGAACAATACTAATCCTCAGATGGCTCAACCCAATCACCATTATCTTTTATTAGACTAATTAATGCATCAACTGCTTTTTCTGAGGGAATATTTTTTCTTACAACTGTTTGTCCTTTATAAAGTGAAATATTTCCTACACCTGTTCCAACATAGCCATAATCAGCATCCGCCATTTCACCAGGGCCATTTACGATACAACCCATTATTCCTATCTTTACACCTTTTAGATGATCAGTTACTGAACGAATTTCATTTGTTGTAGATTGCAAATTGAATAAAGTGCGTCCACAAGAAGGACAAGAAATATATTCTGTTTTGGATATTCTTAACCTTGAAGCTTGTAAAATGCCAAAGGAGGTCTGGTTTGATAAACTTCTATCAGACATATAATTAATATTCATACCATCGACTAATCCATCTATCATCAACGAACCTATATCTATTGCACTGCTTAATTGGAATTCTGAATTTGATTTAGAAGCATAATTTTTCCAAACTATCACTGGACTGGCAATATTTTGATTCATCATATCTATTATAAAATTGCGTTGTGACTTTAAACTATGCTTTTGATTGTGGTCAATTATGAGAGCAATAGTCTTGTCACTTGCTAGCAATGATTTTAGTTCGCTAGAAAACGTTTTTTCTTCAATTCTTAAAAAATTTAATATCTTAGACTTTTTTGTTGCGCTTTTATAATTTTTTATATCAAATAAAGGAAACACCCCTGCACTTTCAGACCATACGGAGTGATGTTGGATACCTGACAAAAGCCCAGGTAACTCAAAATTGATTTTATTTTTACCAATGAAAAAATAATCAGCTGCTTGGTCTGATATATGCCATTTATCTTTATCTAGAGAATATAGATACCCCAAAGGAGCTAAAGATTCTGGCGTAATTTCATCAAATTCAGATAAGTCGCAAAACACTCTAGGAACATTATCACCACCAATATGGTGAATTTGTGATGTTCTTCTCTTAGAATGAAAGTAAGGATCATATGGAATTTCAGTTTTTAAGTTTGAAAAAATTGAACTTTCTAAATCGTCATATCTTTGAGCTAAAAATTTAGCAACAGGTATTTCAGCCTCAGGATCTTCAGTAAGCGAAACTCTGATGGTATCTCCAATACCATCTTCTAATAGTGCCCCTATTCCAACTGCTGACTTAATTCGGCCATCTTCTCCATCGCCAGCTTCAGTTACGCCTAAATGTAAAGGGTAGTTCATATTCTCTTTTGCCATTTTATTAACCAACAATCGATAGGCCTGGACCATAACTTGAGTATTACTAGCTTTCATGCTTAGTATAATATCATAATAATTCCAATACTCACATATTCGTAAAAACTCCATCGCTGATTCAACCATTCCTAATGGTGTATCACCATATTTGCTCAATATTCTATCCGAAAGAGAACCATGATTAGTCCCTATACGCATTGCCGTGCCATTATTTTTACATATCTTAACTAATGGTGAAAATCTTTCAGATATTCTGCTTAATTCATCTTCATAACTTTGACTTGAGTATTCAATTACTTCAAACTTTTTTCTATCGGCAAAATTGCCAGGGTTTATTCGAACTTTTTCTACAATTCCAGCAGCAACTTCAGCCGCATTTGGCGTAAAATGTATATCGGCAATTAGTGGAACCCTAAAACCCTTATCCTTTAATGACTTTTTAATTAATTCCAAGTTTTTTGCTTCTTTAATACTTGGTGCTGTAATTCGAACTAATTCACATCCTGCCTTAATCATTCGAATGGATTGTTCTACAGTACCTTCAGTGTCCATCGTATCAGTAGTGGTCATGGACTGAACTCTAATAGGATTATTTGCACCAATAGATACATCTCCAACCATCACTTCTCTTGTTAGAAACCGGCTGTATCCTTTAAAATCCATGCAATATTCTTGTAGATCTAATTTCATTTAATAATGTTGCTATATGGTTTTTCTAAATATTCTTTTGCTTGTCTAGATGCATGAGAGAGGTTATCAAGTTTTGCACATAATTTATAATATTTAACTGACTTACTCCTCTGACCATACAGATCATACAAATTACCTTTGAGCAAATATAGATTTCCTAAAATGACATCAAGTTCTCCTGAATAATCTTTTATTGCTAAGTCAGCTAGATTCATTGACTTATCGTAATCATTTTCAAGAAATGAAATCAATGCTTTTTGATAATCAAAATATGGCTTATACCATTTTTTTTGTCGATCAGACAAGAATGTATATCTAGTATCTAAATTCTTAATCAAATTATTTGCGTCATTAAAGCTACTGGTTCTAGTTAAAGATTCTAAATATAGTATATTGAAATAAAAATTATTTGGAAATTCTGCTGATAGTTTTTTAGTAATTGGAATTGCATCTTCAGGCTTATTTTCAATCCAAAGGTAGATAAAAGATAAGATACCAGAAGCTTCTATCCATGCCCAATCACTATTAGTTGCAGCATCTTCAATTTTATAAATCCCTTCCTTTTTTGAAGTGTCAAGACCATATAGTTTTACCAACCATCGTAAAAAAACATTACTGACACTTGCATAATAGCCAATAATTCCAATTGGCAATTGCGCATCTATTAAGTCTGGTCTATTTTTCGAAACATCCTCAATAATATTAAAACCGCGATAAGCTTGATTAAGCACAGATAACCAGTCTTTTCTTCCAAGACTTACTCTCGCTCTCATCCCAAGCGTTGACCCCAAATAGAGTTTATATTCCGCATTTTGTGGGTTTTCGCTTACTAATTTTTGATAAATAGGTTGAATTTCATTTAATACAGATTCCAAAGTATCATAAGTAGCTTCAGTTGGGTCTACGCCTTGACTAATATAATATTTTGAAGAGGCCCAAATAAAATGAATACCAGGGTGCCTTGGATAATCAATTCTAGCTTTGTCTAATATTTTAATAGACCTTTCGAAATCATAATTATAAAAGGCTCTGACTCCATTCATTATTGTAGAATCGGCTTTAGTATTTATAGCAAAGTTAAAACTTGAAGTGAGAATAAAAGTAGTTAAGATCTTTACCATTTCTTAGAAGAATGGTCAATATCATTTAAGACTATGATTCTTGATCTGATAAAATCAACCAACCTTGTGATTCATTATTATCAGGCTTTATAGTCATACTTTTTTGCCAAGAACTTTTGGCAAGATCTTTTTCATCCATATTCCAATATGTTAGCCCTAAGCCGAGGTATGCTTCAGCACTACTTGGGTCTAGTTCTATAACCTCTTGGTATGCAGCTAAAGATTCACGATACATACGTTTTTCCCTGTAATATCCTCCAAGTGTTGCCATCGAACTAGCTAACCATTGGTTGGTATTCTGGTTTACAGATAAAGCATTTTTAAATGACTGTCTACCCATTGAGGGATTTCCTAATCGATTATATTCTACAGCTAATATATAGTATGTTTGAGGTAGTAAAACTCTTACGACCTCATTATCAGGTCGATAATGAAGGAGATCTTCCCAAGCAGCTGCTGCTCTTCCCCATTCTTGGGCCTTAAAGTAACTTAAACCTTGCATATAGCGGGAGTCAGCATCTTCAGGATCAAGAAAAATGACATCTCCAAATGATAAAGCAGCATAAACATATTTACCTAAATCAAAATACAAATTAGCTAAACTAACATGAGAATTTTTATCTTTAGCATTTAATTTTATAGACCTTTGAAATGCTGACTTCGCATCTTCAACATTTCCTAAGGCTAATTCAGTCTCCCCAGTAAGTTGTAAAAAGCCATTATGAGTAGGGAAATTTTTCTGGCCTTCTTCGCACAACCGAAGAGCGTCAGTGTAGTTTCCTTCTACTAAACGCTGTCTTATAATTGTAATTTTTTGAGCTGGACCTTCAGGAACTAGCCTTGATGACATTCCAAGAATTTGATTACTAAGAGCTTTTTGATCTGGTGTATTTGTGTACATTGCCATTGCATCAATCGTACCTTTATGATCTGGGTTTAATTCCAAGGCCTCTTCAAAAGATTGCCTGGATTTATCATACTCGCCTAACATAGCAAAAAAAGAACCTAGGTAAAAGTGAGCATCAGGATTTGTTGGATGCTTTTTAATTTGGCGAAGATATATGTCTTTAGCAGACTCCCAATTATTAACAGCCTCATAATGAAGACCTAATTGGCGCTGGATATAAATATTATTTGGATTGTTGCGAGCATCCGCTTCATAATCACCAGTTGTTAAGAACGGTAAACTTTCAATATTTTTAATTTTTTTCTTAGGCATATCATTATAGATAAACCTGGTAGCTCTAGCCATCTCATTATTTGATGCCTCTAATTCGCTTGATAATTGATATAGCTCATCAGCAAATGCGGCTACATTTATTTGAGGACCTTTGTTAACAATCGGAAGTGGTTTTGAGGCATTGGATGGTGATTTTTCTTTTTTCTTTTTAGAAGATTTTTTCCTTCTAGAAGATTTTTTCTTCGTTGAAGATTTTTTCTTTCGAGAAGATCTCTTTTTTTTAGCAGATTTCTTCTTTTTCTTAGACTGAGCGCTTAAAGATTCTCCAAAACGCAAATCCCCTGAAGAGGAAATATGTATACCTCCAACCAGTACTAACGATAGTAATAGCTTAAATAATTGTCTTATCATAGTGGGTGTAACTTCGGATTACACTGGAATTTGAAAAAAAAAGACCTAACTACCAAACATTATTTATTTTAACGTTTTACCCATCAACCTTGCAACATCTCGGAAGCTTGTTATAGGCTTCCTTAACAGCCATCGTTTCATTTGCTTGGTAGCCTGCAATTGATATTTGTGTTTCAATTTGAGCAAGAGAAACTTTTTGTGGATTGAAATAAACTTTACCATTTTTATTTTCAAGGTCAACTTTTACTTTGAGTACTCCATCAGTATTTGAAAAGGCATCCACAATATTTGTCTCGCACATCCCACACATTATCGTCGGAAGCTTAATATTAGCTTCCTCAGCATTCGTAGAAACTGAACAATTCAGCAACGCAAAACCTATAACAATTAACAAAATATTTAATTTAAACTTCATTTATATCCTCACTTTTTTGTAAAACACTTAAAAAAACTTAAAAGAGCCATTGATGATTTTAGCAATAAAAATACTCTAAAATTGCCTTTGAAATACAGTTTCCCAACTTTTTACATTTTTACCAGTTTTCACTATTGATAAGCCATTAAAAACTACATGACTAGGAATTATAAGGCTCTTTGTGGTAACATATATTTCTTCTTTTGAATAAATGCCATACGCTATACTAATGTGCGGATCAAAACCATATTTTTTTAATCTATTGAATTTATTTTTGCAAATAGTATTTAATTGATTTAAGGCACCACTATTTTTAATTGAGACATATAATGATTTGGAGTATGAGTCTCCACTTTTTATTTTTTTTACACTTGCTGAAAATTGATTATAATTTTTAGCTAATTCAGTAACAAAAGGTTTTAAAATTTCAATATCTGTATTTAAATGACCATATATTGTACAATGAGGTTCAAAATTTGGCGCTTTCAAACGCTTAGAAATTGTTTTAACTATTTGCCTATAGTTTGAACGACTTTCTTTTTCAAGGAGTAACCAAATTGAAAAACTACTCATTTAATCATTTAAAATATTTTTTATTGCTTTGAGTTTTTTATCTAAAAATTCTACGGTTTTTGAATCGGACCTTTTGGACGTACTATTTTTTCTATTCTCAATTTTAGATTTTGCTCTACTTGCATTGATAGATAATACGGGGTCTTTCTCTACCATAATATCAAGCAATGAATAATTTGATTCACTACCATAATTCCCAACCTGCGCTATTACTGCCATTCTTACAAACCTATCATTATCATCAAAAAATGATAAAATAAAATCAAACGTACTTGGCCTTTTTTTCTGATATTTTGATAACTCATAAATTATCGTTGGCCTAGAAGGCCAACTGAAATTACCATATTTAGCTAATTCTTTTAATCGCATGTAATTTGATGTTGTCTTGACTTGACTAAAATAAGAGAGAGTTGACTTTCTAATTACGTCGTTATGTGATTCAGTATTCAGTAATTTATCAACATGTGGTTTTGCCTTAGCAGTATCAACAATAGCTAAAGTTCTAATTGATTCTGAAATAGCATAATAACTAGTATCAGAAATAATTATATCTTCTAAAAATTTACTCACCTCTAAATTGTTTTTTTGATTTTTCAGTATTCTAACAAATGATCTCTTCACTCTATTGTCTACTTCTTTTCTTTTTACCCACTCAATATCTTCTGAAACAATATTTGTTTTAAGTCTGCCCAATGCAGAATAAGCTTCTGATCTAACAGCCCAAAATAGATCCCTTTTAGCAGCTTCCATCAATGCGTATTCAACGACTTTTCGACCTTTTTTCTTGGAAAGCTCATGTGCAGCCCAAATTCGATCTAGAGCATTTGATGCGTTTTGTAACTGATATTTGAGATCAGCAACTGATTTTTGCATTTTTAAATTTGAAGGAACTCTTTGCCCAGAATTAAATATTACCATTTTAGGTCTTTTATCAGACTTTATTTTGTAAACAGAATCTAAATTATCCACCCAGATAACATGTTCTTTTTTCTCTCCGTTATCAACAATAATTTTAATTGGCATTTTAAATAAACTTGTCGTTTTTAGATCCTGAGTTTGTTTAACATGGATTGAAAGTTCTTTTTTTCTTTGGTTATAATTCCATGAAACATCATAATTAGGAAACCCCGGTTCATAAAGCCATTGCTTAAAAAACCAATCAAGATTTTGCCCCGTGGTCATTTCAATTGTCTTTTTTAGATCACTAGTTTCCACATTTTTTAATTTATTTTCATTGGTATACTTCCGTATCGATCTCCAAAAACCTTCCTCCCCAAGTACATCACGAAGCATGGTTAAAATCAAACTTCCTTTTGCATATACATGGCTGCTGAAAAGTTCGAAAGGTTCATCGTAAACAAAGTCGACAGTCGGCCTTCTTTTATTTTTATCTGCCCGTTTGAAGCTTCTTATTTCACCAAGTCTTATATAGTCACCCTCATCATTTCCTCTGTCTTTTGTCAAATACAACCTCGAAAAGAATGTTGCAAAGCCCTCATTGAGCCAAATATTTGCCCAATTTCGAGTTGTAATCATATCTCCAAACCACTGATGCGCTAGCTCATGCGCAACAAGACCATCACTACTGTGATCAGGATGCGCCTTTGAATCAAACATTGTCCTATCAGAATTGTGAGTTAAAGTAATATTTTCCATCCCTCCCCACATAAATTCTGAAACGATTATTTGATCATACTTTTCAAATGGATAAGAAACTCCTGTCAAGTTATTAAAGTAATCAATCATGTCTGGAGTTTTACCAAACGAACGAAAAGCTTCATTTTTATTTTCGGGATAAACCCAGTAAGCAACTGGTATATCCTTATGATAATCTTCTACTTTAACATAATCACCTACAACAAAAGAGATTAAATACCCTACCATTGGAAAATTTTCTCTCCAATGAAACGTATGCGTTCCATCTTTATTATCTTGAAGAGAAACTAACTCTCCATTAGAAATAGCTTTGAGTTTATTATCAACAGTTAGAATACATTCAAAAGTGGCCCTTTCATTAGGATAATCATACATCGGCACCCAATGATGATTATCTGTTTCTTCTCCTTGAGTCCATGCTTGCATTTTTCGCTTAGGATAAAGTGAATCAGGTTTGAAAAAATATAATCCGGTACGAGGAGTTGCTGTGTAGTTTATTGTAACATCAAGAGTATCTGACCATGCATAATTTTTTAATAAATCCATATGCAACTTTTCTTCACTTTGAAAAAAAGGAATGTCTTTGTTTCCAATTCGAACCCTTCTAACAATCATATCTTCTGCATCAAGTTCAAGTTCTGATAAAGCAGATCCTAAGGGACTTAATGAATGGGTAACTTTTCCGGTCACTTTTTCAGATAAAATATCAATCTTTATGTCAATTAAACTATGCAGTATATCAACAGATCGATTTGGAGTAGAATTATTCGCAACTAAAACGCCACTTAAGCACAATACTAAAATCTTAAAAAATAATTTCTTCAATAGATTAGCCTTCTTGAGTTTAATTAAAAAATAACAAAGAGCTCTTTAAAACAACAGCAGCTTAAAAATAGGAAAAATATTGTATAAATAAGCAAAAAAAAAGGAGCTGAGCTCCTTTTTTATTTTATCCTAGATATCTTCTCAAACTTTTACTTCTTGATCGATGTCTCAATCTTTGAATTGCTTTTTCTTTAATTTGTCTAACTCTTTCACGAGTAAGATCAAATTCTTCACCAATTTCATTTAATGTCATTGCACTATCTCGATTGATACCAAAATACATTTCGAGAACAGATCTCTCTCTACCCGATAATGTCTCTAAGGCACCAGTTACTTCTTCAGACATCGATTCTCTCATGATATTAGCTTCTGGCTCTTCCGCCTGATCATCTTCAATTATATCGAGCAAACTACTATTCTCACCATCTTGAAACGGAGAATGCAGCGAACTATGTCTTCTAGAATATTGCATAGCCATTAATACTTCATCACCACTCATTTCTAGTTGATTACCTATTTCGTCACCTTTTGGTTGTCTCTCAACTTCTGCTTCTAATTTTTCAGCAGCTCGAGTTATTTTCGTAATAGTACCTACACGATTTAGAGGCAAACGAATCAACCTAGATTGCTCTGCCAACGCTTGGAGTATTGATTGGCGAATCCACCAAACAGCATAAGAAATAAATTTAAAACCTCTTGTATGATCAAAACGCTTTGCTGCTTTTATTAGTCCAAGATTACCTTCATTTATTATATCAGCAAGAGATAAACCATTACCTTGATATTTTTTTGCAACAGAAACAACGAAACGAAGATTTGCTTCAACAAGTTCTTTCATAGCCGCTTCATCGTTGTTTTGAATCCTAATTGCTAACTCAACTTCTCTTTCTGGAGGTAGAGGATTATATTGACCTATTTCAGCAAGATACATACTTATACTACCGCTTGAGACCTTACTAGATTTTTTTGTCTTGGGTGCGGCCGCAGCTGCTTTTTTATCCTTCGCGCCTTTTTTGCCTTTTGCTTCTTTCGATATAGCTTCGACTTCTTTTTCGATTTGTTTTACATCAACTTTTTCTTTTTTTTGCTTGGCTTTAGTTTTTGGCAAGATGATAGCTCCTAATTTTTTGTGTACATTTACAGCAGTGCCGGCGATATTACAAAATAATTGCTTATTTTATAAACATTATCTTTGATGAACTTGTAATCCCTTCTGAGATTAATTGGACTATGTATATTCCGCTAGATATATTAGCTGTTGAACTGCTAGTCGGACTCCAATAAATTTTTCCTTTACTTTTATCTTTTTCACTAATTTTCCTATTAAAGACTTTCTTCCCATCAACAGTATAAATCGATATTGATGAAGCTTCTAATATATCAACATCAAAGCTTAATGAAATTCGACCATTGAAAGGATTAGGATATGGATTAAACAACTTTGGATTCTTTGGGATAACTAGACCAGAATTGTCATTTTCAAGAATAACAAAAGTAGGGTGCCTGATGAGTTCATTGGGGTTAATGACCACCAATTCATTTGAAGCAATGGGATCCCATGTATAATCAGAATCTGATATTGGTGGAGTAGTCATTACAGAATAATATTCCTCTGTTTCCATAATTTTAAGTCCATTGTTCCCCCCATAGATATAAAGGTTATCCGAGTCAGAGAAAACAAAGTTTAACATGTATGGATTTATACCAGCTTCAAGCATTAATCTTAAAGCTGTATTTAAGCCTTCAATTACGTCTCCCTGAGAAGTAATCATCTTCATAATTAAAAGCATAATTAATTCTGAATCCACAACCGCGCTCCACCCCTCTGCTTCCCAATCTCCAGCTCCAAAAGTTTGAGGAGGGTTTTGATTTAACCATTCTTCATTAATTCCATCTTCTGTTATTATATCATACAATAAATCCTTTGACGCTCCGCCATTATGTACGAAAGAAAAAGTTTTTTCCCCTTCAAAAATCCATGGATGAGGGTTTGGAATATCACTAGCGCCAGATGTTGCTGCACGAAGATGAGCAATCGCTATTTTAGAATTAAAATCATTAAAAATAGAAAGCATCTCATTCCAATAATTTAGAGAATCATAATTTGCAGGTAAGGCAGACCTGTAGACATTTATTCCATCAGCAGTTTGAGATAACGGATATTGTAAAACAGACCAGCCATTTGCATTATATTGACTCTGATTGTAATAAACACCTAATTGCTCATTAACTAAAAATAATTCATCTTGGCTTTGGATATTTAGAGAACGATCCTGTTTTGAAATAATAGCCCAAATTTTACAAGCACTTAGCTCAGAAAAATAAATAAAGACAAAAAATATTGATATAGAAAGTTGTTTAAGCATAATTACAAATAATTATTTGTGACTAATAATTTAACATACATGCACGTAATCATCCTCTTAAAAAACCAAAATTCAAAATTATATGAAATCAAACCCAAATGTGAAATAAAAATAGGTTACTTTAAAACAATGTATAGTCAAAATAAATTACAAACTACCTGATTTTTGTTAATGGAAATAATTTTAGTCCTCTATTTTTCAATTTTAATAGGCATTGGTGTTGCTGCTTCAAAAAAAGTTAATAATGTTAGCGATTATTATGTAGGTGGTAAAAAACTAAACTATTGGATTGCAGCACTATCCGCTAGAGCAACGGGAGAATCAGGATGGTTACTGTTAGGAGTGACGGGTATGGGCGCTGTAATGGGTTTTAGTGCGTTTTGGATTGTACTTGGCGAAGTCTTAGGCGTGTTTCTCTCGTGGCATTTTATGGCTGAAAAATTCAAAACACTTACTGATAACTATAAATCAATAACAGTACCTGATTTTTTGCATAGTCATTTTAACTCAAAAACAAATACAATAAGAATTATTGCGGCAACGGCTCTGTCTGCATTTGTAGTTATTTATGTTAGCGCTCAGATAGATATAACAGGCAAAGCTTTTGAATCTTTTTTAGGCTACAACTATTATTTTGGCATTCTTATTGGATTTGGAATAGTTGTGGCTTATATATTTTCTGGCGGATTTTTAGCCGTTGCATGGTCTGATCTTTTTCAAGGATCTATAATGTTTTTAGCATTATTAGTTCTTCCTATTACTGCTTATTTACAATTACCTAATAAAATAGCTTTTTTACAAGGGCTTAAGGATATCGACCCTGCTTTGGTAAATATTTGGGGTGATGGTGGATTTACTTTTATGAACTTTTTATCTGTAATAGGTTTATTATCAATAGGCATAGGTTTTCTAGGGTCACCTCAAGTTTATGTTCGATTTATAGCAATAAAAAACACTCAAGAAATAAAAAAAGGAAAAGTTGTTGCTGTCATTTATACCTTAGTATCAAGCTCATGCGCTGTCATGATTGGCATGATAGGACGTTTCATGTTCACTGCGAACAGTCAAAATCCCGAAACAGTTTTAGGGACTGCAGGTGAAAATGTATTGTATTTACTTTTAATAGAAATCATGCCTACGATTGTTGTGGGTATATATATTGCTGCATTGTTATCTGCAGTGATGTCGACTGTAGATTCATTACTTGTAGTTGCTTCTAGTGCAGTAACAAGGGATTTTTACCAAAAAATTGTTAATCCACTAATTGACCAAAAAACTCTAATAAAACTTTCTAAAAAAATTACTTTAGGGTTAGCACTTTTTGCTTTATTTGTTGCAATAAGTGTATCTATTATATCTCCCGACCGAACTATATTTTGGTTTGTTATTTTTGGTTGGTCAGGTATTGCAGCTACATTCTGCCCTGTAATTATACTATCAATTTTTTGGAATGATTTTGATGAAAGTGGGGCGATTGCATCTATGGTTACAGGATTTTTATCTGTACCAATTTTCAAATTTTTGGTGCCGAAATTAGACAATATTGGTATCTATTTTGAAAAAATAGATGTGCTACTGCCGTCTGTAATCTTGGCAATATTAGCAGGATACTTTACGACAATAATAAAAAAAAAATAACTATTCTTCAGATTTAAAAGTCATAGGAGCATCCATTAATGTACTGATCCACCTCGCACTTTCAGAATTTGATAGTGCGATTTTTATTGTCATTGTTAAGGGCACCGATAGTACCATACCAACGGGTCCAAATACCCAGCCCCAGAAAAGTAGAGATATAAAAACAACTAAAGTAGAAAGGCCTAAACCATGGCCTAATAATCTCGGCTCTAAGATACTTCCTATCGATATATTTATGAACAAATAACCTGATAACGATAATAGTGATGTCACAACACCGTATTGAATTAATGCTAATAACGCTGGTGGCACGGCTGCTATAATTGAACCAACAGTCGGAACATAATTGAATAGAAAAGTTAAGAAGCCCCATAGTAGCGGATAATCAACACCCAAAAACATTAACCAAATTGTGGCAATAAAACCTGTAGCTAAACTAGTACCCGTTTTAATAAGCATATATCTATTAACTGTATCAGAAAAGGAATCAACTTGGCTAGCACCATCACTTTGAGTTCCAAAAATATGCCTGATTTTAAATCTAAATATTGTTGCTTCGAGCAACATAAAAACAACCATCAATAGAATTAGAAGACCGCTGCTTAAAACACCGCCAAAACCAGATAACAAGGATGAAGTCAATGACATTGCAGCACCAGGATCAAACCTTTCAATAATTGCAGAGCCAGAAATTTGCAATCCTAACTGCTCAAAGAACTCGAGAAAACTAGTAGCAGAAGCGTTCACCATTTCTTTATATCTAGGAAGATTTTCTTTAAAATCACTCAAAGAAGTTCCTAAAAGAGAAGCGATGCCCGTTCCTACGGCAACAATTCCAAAAATAACTACTAAGATAGCACCCAAAATAGGTATGCCTTTTGATCTAAGCTTTGCAACGAGTGGATTTGCAATTACCGATATAAAGATTGCCAGCAATAAAGGTATCAATATATCACTAGCCGCTCTTAATCCAGCAACAACAATCATAAAAGCTGCCAAATTAAAAATTACCTGTTGAACATGACTCTGACCTGTGTAAGTTTTTTTAGACATGCCTAAAATTAGAATAAAATATATTTATTTCTACAAAAATCTTTTATTCAGCCGTATCAAGCTCTGCTAATCTTTCTGCTATTAAATCAATAAAGATGCTTATCTCTTTTAACATATCCATAAGGTCCAGATAAATCTGTTTTTGAGCATCATCTTCGCTATTGGAATTTGAACGTTTTATGTGCTCAATTCGATATTTTTCTTCAAGATCTTTAAACTTTTTACCTTTACTGACAATTTTATCTATTTTATCTTTATCATATTTTTCAAAAAACTTACCCAACCTTTTTATCTGCTTGATAATTTTTTTATGATAGGATTCAACTTCTTGAATAAGGTTATCAGATAATTCTTTAGATTGGCTTTCTTTTTTTATTAGTAAATCGTGTAATCTAAGGTTTACACTGTTTTTTACAGAGTTAATATTGTGCACAACAGAAACTAGTGTGAAAACTTCCCTTGATTGCACATCATTTAGATCTTGATTATTGACTTTAATTAAATAGGATGATATTTCATTATTCAAAAAAGTAATCTTTTCCATACGGTTTTGAAGACCAGCTTCAAAATCTTCTTCATCATTTTCGATATCGTGTAAAGAATCATTAGAAATAAATGGTTTAGCAACAGAGCCAACCACTCTCTCAAGTAAACCAATTACTCCTCTGATTTCAGCTTGAGCATTTGAAATAGCAACAGTTGGAGTATCAAAAACGTCATCATTTAGATGCATTACTTTTGGTTTGCTTATATCTCGATTGATATTTTCATCTGGAAAATATTTTACAATTAGCTTTCCAACTAAGGGCGTAAAAGGAATAAACACAACGGTCGCCAAAATGTTGAAGATAGTATGTGCATTGGCGATTTGTCTTGGAATATTATCAGATGTTTGAGAAATGAATTCTGCAAAGGTTGGAATCCAAAAACAAAAAAGCGCTACACCAAGCAAATTAAATGTTACATGGGCAATTGCAACTCTCTTTGCCTCTCTGGAAGCATTCAACCCAGCAAGCAAAGCAGTCACACATGTTCCTACATTTGCACCAAGTATAAGTGGTATACCCGCCTCGAGCGTTATTGATCCTCCACTTGCAAGAGTGATGACAATACCCGTAGTTGCACTGCTACTTTGAATGAGTGCAGTAAATGCAGCACCAGCTAAAATCCCCATAAATGGATTTTCAAGGCTAATTAAAATATCATTAAATGTAGGGTTTGAACGAAGCGGCTTCATTGTATCAGACATCACTTTCATTCCATAAAAAAGCAGGCCGAACCCTAGAATAACGAATCCAATATTTTTTGTGGAATCTTTCTTTGAAAATAAAGCCATCAATGCACCAACAGCAACCAAAGCAAGTGCGTAGTCGGTAACCTTAAAAGCAACAATCTGTGCTGTAATTGTGCTTCCAATATTAGAACCAAGTATAACACCTAGGCCTTGAACAAAGGTTAAAAGTCCAGAGTTAACAAAACTAACTAACATTACAGTAGTCGCACTACTACTCTGAATGACCATGGTAACGAAAGCACCAACGCCAACAGCCAAAAAACGATTTGAAGTTAGTTTTTCTAATACAGAACGCATTTTATTACCAGCGGCAATCTTCATGCCACCACTCATCATCTCCATCCCATACAAGAACATCCCCAAACCACCAAACAAACTAGTAAACATTAGAAAAATTGAAATTTCTTTTGGACTAGAACCTGCTGATGAGGATGCCATAAGCAGAGAGGGAATTGCCCCAAAAATCATAGTTAATGTGAGTAATATTTTTTTCATTTTATCTAGTTTCTTATTTGTTATTAAAAATTGTGCGATTAAATAGGAGAAGAATGTATTTAAAAAATGAATCAAGATAAAGTTTAAAGAATATTTTTTGTTATGTTTAAAAAGTTGAATAAATTGCGAGATGTCTAAAGTTCTACAAGATTTTTTTTCAGTTATTAATACTAAATCACTAGTTGTGATTGCCGCAGCATGTGCGACTACTACCCTCTGCTATGAACTTGATTTTCATTTCATTGTTCCCACAGACCTAATAAGCATAGCAATTGTATTCCCAATTGTTTTTTCTATCCATGCTGCATATAATCGCAGAGAAAAAGCCCTTGAACATTATTCTATCTTTAAAGCTAGTGCTTTATCAATAAGATTTGCACACACTCATTGGATTAATGAAAAACAAAAAGAAAACCGCCAAAACAAAGCACTAGACCGAAATGAGCACATAGAAAGACTTGATGGTATTTACAAAAATTTATTCGCAAAAATATATGATTACTTGAATTCAAAAAACCCAAAATCTGAAACATATAATCAAATAATAAAGCTAATCGGCGAAGTATCAATGTCAAATGAAAAATTAAGACCTTTTGTCCTTGACCCTGAAAATGTTAGGTCAAATGAAAATTTAAGATTAATGACTGTTGAGCTTGAAAATATTATTAATATAAAAAATTATCGAACTCCAAACTCTCTACGTGCATACACTAAAGTTTTTCTTAATATTTTTCCAATAATCTTCGGTCCATTCTTTGCTCATGTTGCTATTGAGCGAGGACTTGAATTTGGTATTATAATGGCAACTATTTACAGTTTAGTCTTAACTATTCTCGACAATATTCAAGAAGATTTAGAAGACCCTTTTGATGGTGTAGGTAGCGATGATATACAATTAAACTATCCTACGATGCTTCAAATTAATTCAGTCAAAGAATAGTATAATTACTTCTAATACCATACAAACTACCTACGTTTAACAAAGCCAAAATGGATATTCTTAGTACACTCAAACTTGTTAAAGGCATTTTTGCTATTTTGGACCTTTTTGTATGGGCAAGGGTAATCCTTAGCTGGATTCCCCACAATCAATACAATGAGATTACTCGTACTGTTTTTAATGTTACAGAACCTTTGCTTAAACCAATTAGAAATTTGATTCCTACCTCATCACTTAATATAGATATATCGCCTTTTATTCTCTTATTCGCGCTAAATATGGCAGAATCCTTAGCCCTTCGAACATTCGTTTACTAGATACTATTATCTTAAAATAAATATGATTATTAAAGTTTGAAAAAATTTTAATGGAATATTTATATCTAATAATTGCATCTCTTTTTACATCTGCAATATCAGCAATGATTGGTATGGGTGGTGGAATTATTTTACTTGGCATAATGGCATTAGTTATTCCAGAAGGTTATTTGGTGGTCGCATTGCACGGTATGATACAATTAGTAGGCAATAGTACTCGAGCTTTCGTCTTTAGAAATGCAATAAAGAAAGATTTGGTTTTTAATTACTTTTTTGGTTCGATTATTGGTTCAATGATTTCCATAAGTATTATCATAGCGTTAATTAATCTATATAAAGTTGAATCAGCTAATCAAATTACTTTTGACTATTTAAAGCCTCTTATAGGAATATATATCCTATGGTTTGTCTATTTGAGGAAAAAAGAAGACATAAAAAAACATAACTTTTTTTATGTCGGAATTCTTGGAGGGTTGACATCAATTTTTATAGGTGCTGTAGGTCCATTGATCGCTCCATTTTTTTTAAAAATAAATTTAAAAAAAGAAGAAGTTATTGCTAACAAAGCAACATGCCAAATAGTGTCTCATCTTGGTAAAGTACCAATTTTTATCTATTACTTTGAATTAAATTATTCCAAACATTTAGAATTAT